>SDBT01014020.1_pt1 | contig 12815 bp, 11 predicted proteins | sample 2277101 | NCBI WGS metagenome assembly SDBT01 (sample SAMN10404973, study PRJNA504765) | marine sediment metagenome | isolation source: marine sediment core GS10_PC15, 103 cmbsf | place: Arctic Ocean: Southern Knipovich Ridge | collected 2010 | reverse complement strand
TGGGTGAAATCGCCGACGCTTCGAAACGACCGTCCGCAATGCGGTTACAGACACGACCAATCGTAGCACCCATGTAGGCGGGATTTGTAGTTCCCTTGCCGTCACTATCAAGCCAGCGGTCCAGGGATTCGAATCCCAAAACCACATCCTCGACATTGCCATCGCGGTCCGGTACGTGAAGTTCAGTGACTGTTGCACCCCAATTTGTCAACTTGCAGACCAGGCCGTTGCTGACACGAGAGAATCTAGATCCGTGGGATCTGGAGGAATTTCTCTGTTGCTAGCTTCTTGTGCTTCCACAATAGTCCAACCAGGACCCGTGATCGTAGGATGATCGTTGATCAGAAACCGAACGATGTCGGGTAGCGCAGTGTCGAAGTCGTTATGCGTTTGACGGGGGTAGTATCGTGTGGTGACCATCACACATAACTATTCGCTCATGACGGCTTTCAGATAGGGCTCTTCAAACCCATATTGAACAGTCCCGAAGAGCACGGTGTATCGATAGGCAGAGGAATAGCTCAAGAATCCTGGGACACGGTTGGACCTACCTGGCTTGATCCCAAGCACAATGCCCGGCCTGCCCATTGCGTACTCCGGTGCAAACGAAACTTTTGACTCCACGATATCACCACGCTGGAAGATGGGCGGGCCATGCTTCGGGGCAGTCTCCAGGAACCTGCGCGTAAGTTGATCGAGGTCTACGGTCTTGTCGATGCCCACTCTTCGATGTACTTCGGCAATTTGCGGTTACATGTGATGTGTGGTGTGTGCCGTCCATCCCACTTCGAGTGCCAGATCCAGCCACCCATCTTCTCGCAGAACTCCTTGGCTCGCTCCGTGATCATCTCGTCGGTAACCTCCGACCACGGACAGTCGAACATCATGTTGTTCTCCGCCGTGTCAACGACTTCGATGTCAAACAGCGATTTCCAGTGCTTGCCCCAATAGTCGCGATAGGTCTTGATCTTCCGCTCCATGTCGAACCACGAAAAGTGGAACACACCGGGCAGCTTGCTCGCAGCTTCGTTGAACCATTGCTCGTATATGGTTCGTCGCTCTTCATCATGCTCCGCTTGTCGACGAAGCATCTCCACATCACCCGTGTAGAAGTTGGCAAACGGAATGGGTTCGCCCGTCTCCGCATGGATGTAGTCGCACCCATCGGTACCCTGCTTCGCAAACAGGTTGCCCTCACTATCCGTCTTGCGCAGCATCCGTGGGATGCCATGTGTGATGTGTGGCTTGTTCCTCGACAGGCGCCACTTCCACGGATGGATGTCGCAACGCACCTTGTCTGGACCGCCCCAATACTCGATAACCGGTAGCGCAAGCAAATCGAGGTTGTGAGGAAATGCGTTGAGGATCTCCTTGACCTTGTGACCGTCTTCCTCGTGCACCACCTCGTCACTGTCCTGTTGCCAGCAGAAGGCGCCCGTGCAAAGCTCTCTGGCCTTGGCTTTCTGGGCTCCATCGTAGACCGCGAAGCGCTTGCTGTTCCAATCCCGCAGCTCCTGGTGAATTGTTAGCTTTGGTTCGTCGGCCGCCAGAGACTGCAGGCGGCTCCAGGTGCCGTCCGTGCTTCCACCGTCCACGATTACCACCTCGTCGCAAAAATCCAACATGGAGGCAATGGCCGCTTCGTAGGGGTAGTTCTGGTCGATGCAGTCCTTTGTCGTTGTGTAGCCAGATAGTTTCGGTTCGTACTCCATGTCAGCCTTGATGCCGTTCCAAAACCAATCGCGATTGGCATACAGATACTGCTCAATACGAGTGATCTCGTCCTCGGTGTCGTCGAACTCCATCGTCCCCTTGCTCTTCAGCTCCACGCCTTTGAACCAGTCTTCGTCAGCGTGCTGGACATGCTCATTGAGGACGAGCTTGCATCCAAGGAGCTTTGCCTCGATGACCATCCTGGGGCATGTGTCTCCGCCGTTGGGTAGGTACACAAAGCCTTCAGCTTGTGCGAGCTTCTCCAGCACCTCTTCGTACGGCACATCCCACACCTCTTCGTGGTCGAGGCCATTCTCTTTGCAGTGATCCACTGCAGCCTGGCGACCCTTGATCCAGCTTGTACTTCCAAGTACAATCCAGCCTTTGCGATCCGCGTCCTTGTACTTGTGTCGAAGAGCTTGGATCAGAGCGAAAGTCTGGGGTGCAAATACGGACGACAGGACAGTGTTGTTGCGCTCCGCAAGAAATGGGAAGTGCTTGTGGTACAGCGCTTGTTGCTTCTCCGCCATCCACCACAACGATTTAGCTTGGAAGAAGAGGGTCGACACCATCTTGCCATTCATCTCGTTGCTGCAGTTGCATGGAGTACGCTCCGCTTCCTCATGCTTCTCTGGGGACCTGTACCTGCAGAACTTGTAGTCGTACTCCACTATTGAGTACTTCAGATTGGCAACGATCGACGGGATCAAATTGAAGTCCATCGATGCGAAATTCCCGAAGACCCAATACTTGCGGAACCCTTCCTGCAGAATGTCCATGTTCACGTCTTTGGAATGCAGCTTGAAGACCTCAAATGGTGAGGATTCGATTAATGCTTCCGTCGTGAGTTCTGCTCCACCAACGTAATTCTCCACGAACATGTCGCTCACCCAGATGACATCCGCAGATTCTGGGATCGCTACCTTCGGTTTGATGTTGAAGACGTTACCACTAAAGTCCATGCATGGATCTTACCCGATGGACGGTTCTGGGTATAGGGACTTGTTCCTCCTGCTAATTAAATTGTGCCCCACTTGTGCCCCACCTTGTGCCCCAAAGCCTCTAACTCAAGATCTAGAAATTTTCTTCGAAAAAAATCTAAAGATCGAATACATATCAAGACTATTTGTAGTACCCTTAAATTGGTTAAACTGATCTGGTAGCGAGTGGGCGGAGCACACGAGCGTTTAAATTGAGTCATACAATGAATGAGCGAGAGACCATATCGATCAACGTCGGCGGCATTCCACACTATGACTTCGAGTGTATCTATGACCGCAACGGATTCGAGGGACACAACGACGAGCTTGGTCTCGACATCGACGTGAAGTACAACGAACCTCTGACCGACCAGCAAAACCCACAGAGGACTGCGATGTACTGGATCGAGGCACTCCTCGTGCGATCACACGGTTACTTCAAAGCGTCTTCGTCGTTTACGGTTCGAAAGACCCGCCAGAATCCGCCCACTTCTGCAAGCGATCACCCGGGGACGCACGGGTGCCTGCTTGTCCCGTAGACATCGACTTGCGTTCTTCGTCTTGAAGTTTTGACTGGATGCCCTTGATCTGCTGACGAATGTCACGTGATACATCGGGTGACACATCCATTATCGTCAATGCAGTCACAACACTCATGAGGCCGCGCTTGACGGCCCTCATTGGATCTTTTCCGACAGACATCCCAGGTCCACCAGCCGAAACTTCCAAAAGAGCAGTCTGGCGAATCTCCTCACGGATGATTCGACGAAGCTCTGACATACGGATTTTCACAGTCTTCCCTGTACGTCAAAGGTAGGTTCGTCAAACTCACCTGCTTCGCTAGCAGCCATACTCGACATTTGAGACTCGTAGTCATCGTACTCTTGGTGAGCCCACTGCATTACCTCTGCGCGTGGTTCACCAGATTCGACAGCAGCATTAACGCTGTCCATAAGATCTTTCCACACGCTTGGAAATTTCAATTGAGCCTCGTCTTTCCATCCTGATCGTTGTGACGGCCAAGCTTCTTGAAGCTTCTTACGACCCAGTTCTTCACGGATCAATGCTCGTAACTCTGAAATGCGAATCTTCATGGGAATACATAGGCTCCCAGGCTAGAGAACTTCGGAACACACGGTCGCCAGAGGTGATCGTTGTCCCTTCGTCAGCGTCATATGGCCGGTGATCGTGTACTTCTTGAGCTTCTCGATCACGAGCGACAACCCATTGGACACCACATCGAGATTGTGCTTGTCAATCTGTTCGATGTCTCCGGTCAGCACAATCTTCGATCCATCGGCAGCACGAGTGAGCACCGTTTTCAGCTCGTTCAACGACATGTTCTGACACTCGTCCACGATGATGAATGATCGTTGGATCGACCGACCTCGAATGTAGGAGAGAGCTTCCATCTGAAACGTGCCGTTCTCGAACAGCATCTCGATATTCGCCTTCTTCTTCGCGAAGAGCACGTTGAGGTTGTCCTTGATAGGCTGCAGCCATGGCGCAAGCTTCTCTTCCATTGACCCCGGCAAGTAACCCAGGTCTGCGCCAACAGACACGACAGGTCGGATGATCAAGAGCTGGTCGTACAACTTCTGCTCGACCACCTGTTCAACACCAGCAGCAAGCGAAAGAAAACTCTTGCCACAACCTGAACGGCCAATCAACGAGACCATGTGTACGCTCGGGTTGGTCAGAAGATTGAGAGCAAACTCCTGTTCCTTGTTGCGGGCATTCACACCCCATGTCTCACGCTTCTTGATGGCAACGGCTTTCCACCTCGTTGTTTGCGAATCGATGACGATACGAGACAACGCGGACTGTTGGCCATCCTGGCCTTTCATGATCATCATCTGCTGGGGGTGGATGTCGTACTTGTCAATCACGTATTGTGGGATCTCGACGAATCCTTGCTCGTAGAACTCGTCGATGGTATCCGACGTGACCTCGACATCGATGGTGCCATCGTAGATCGTGAACTGATCTGCTGGATCGAGACCCATGACATCGATGGCCATGGAATCTGCCTTGATTCGCATGGCAACATCGTTGGTCACCAGGCATATTGGCATGAACGCTAGCGCGGTATTGATTACGCGTTCGTCGTTTGTGTGACCGTGTTCATGGTCCACGACGCGAAGCACTGCGTCACTCTTGAGCTTGATGCCTTTGTGTAGACTTCCTTGGCTGCGGAGTGCGTCGAGTGTGTTGATGACCTCGCGGGCATTCTTGCCAACTTGGCCAGGTTCGTTCTTCTTGTTGTCGAGTTCATCGAGTACGCAGAAGGGGATTAAAACTTCGTCGGTCTTCTCGCCAAGTTCCATCATGGCTTTGGGGTTGTCGAGAAGTGCACTGGTGTCCAGACAGTATGCGTTCATTTCTTTTCAATGGATACAAACAGTAGTCGAAGCGTGTATTATATGGCTATAGTGAAAAGGAAACACCTTCCAATAGTCGCTGGTGACATTTGCTTCGAAGTGCACGAGCGCTATAATTTGCATTGCAAAAAGAGTGAGTGCCGACAATGGTTCGACAATCCAGATACGCACAACTGCATCGTTCTGGCTGCGAAAAAAGGTCCACAGAAGCAGGAACGCATCGGTGAGTATTTTGGCTTGACCCGAATGCGTGTCTGTCAGATCGAGAAGGGGATTCTCGCAAAGGTGCGAGAATTCCATGAGTTCGACGATCTTCGTGACAGCTAGTTGCTGTCCGCCTTCTTCCGGCGACGACTTCTTCGTGATACTTTCTTGGGCTCGACGACTTCTTCGACAACTTCCATTGGGATCTCAAGTTCAGCTTCCTTCTTCGCTTCAACGACGACCGGTGTTTCAACGACTGCTTCGACTACTTCAGCGACTGGTGCTTCTTCAGCATCCATCGCTGGTGTGGCTACGCTGCGTACATTGCGAACCTTGCCGTCAGCTTCGACCCTGATCTTCGTGCGTGGACGCCGAATCAGATCCTCAAGCCCCTTGCCAGTTATTTCTCTTCGAATGTTTGTTCGTGACATGCTAGTAAATAGGGCGCTCGCCACGATTTGTGTCGATAGCTCTATCCGGCGTCAGCCCGCCGCTGCTCGTCGAGCTTCCGCCTACGGGCTTCTTGCATTGCCTTGATGCCTGGACCATTGGCATTGCCATGAGGTGGGCGTGTCTTCCAGATTTTCTTCTGTTCCACGATGCTCCCATGGATGATGTCGTTGATCATGTTTGCTGCGAATCGCAGTGCTTTGCGAGCACGAACGCCAGGCTGCTTCGTACCCTTCGTGACAGCCTTGCGTAAGTCCTTGTTGGTCATCTCTAGAAGAACGAAAAGCTCTTCCCACGATTCCAACACATCGAAATCCGCCGGCAGTTCTTTGATCTTGGGCATAACGTAAGTCTCCTGATGAATGATTGTATCAAGAGGATCACGTTCAATAAACTGTGGACTTGTTAGCTCGTGATCAAGCCTTCATCGACCATGGCCTTGAATAGCTCTTTAACATAGAGCCTCCACTTCTCTGGTGCATGATTGCGAAGGCTGGTGATCACCTTGCTGGGTTTCATGTTCACGAAAGGATACTTCATTTCAAGCTCATATGCTGGAGCCTTTGCGCCCATTAGCTTCTTGAACACAGGTATTCGGTCTTCTTCCTCTTCGATTTTACCCAACGATCTGATTACCCTAGAAACTTCATCGCCGTAGTTCGTCCAGAATTCGATATCCCTCAAAGCGTGCAGAATCCTCTGCTCATCGTCCTTTCCTTCCAATGGTAACTCCGGCCTCTTTTCGCCTGTAGGTGTGCCATGTGGGTCTATGCCCCTTGTGCGTACAGACTTCTTGGGTAGTCCGACACGACCTTCTCGACCACCTATCTTCTTCGCCATTGCTCCGTATTGCTGAACAAGATGTCGAATTTCATGGACGATGGTGTCTCCGAACTTGTCAAGACTCATGAGCAGATCAAATGGTTTGAGGATCGGGATGACGACCCTAATTTCTGCCGAACGTGTGTTGTTGGGTGTCGGGACAAATAGACCTGTATAGTCTTTGTCTTTTGAGAACTCTACGACAACCCTGACACGCTCCAGGTTGAAGTTTTTGGTCGAGAGTTCTTCTGCGTACTTCCATCCCTCGTAGTCGAACGGCATCCAGGTTGAGGACTTGTCTTTTTTCCGAAAAACCCTACTGCCATCATACGACGGCTGCTTCTTAATCCACTCCAACATCATTCCAAGCCAGCTGCCCGACACTCCCAAATCCAGAGGCTCCAGTGTTACTTCGGCCAGTTCATCCCATCTGTCGGGAAATTTCTCAATGTCTTTCATGAGATCAGAAGCCGTCCCTGCACCACCATCATCGTCTACATCTTCATAGTAGTATGCACCACCACTAGCAGACCTTGGTCGTTGATATCCTGTTCTCTGTTCACTAGAGTAGTGCTCGTCAACAGACACTGTTTCGTTGTCTGTAAAGTCAAACACCCAATCAGTCATGGTTCCATCGTAGTCTTCAGACGGAACTGTAATGACAATGCGCGGAACATTGGAGGGACTTGCTGTTTTTAGTTGTCTTGCTACCTGCTCTACTTGCTTTTGAGTGGCAGACATCCGCTTGCGTAGCCTGTCAGCTTGCTGCTCCAGCTTCTCCGCTTTCTTGCTGTAAGCAGGCAATACCTTCTGCGCTACTTCGCTGTAGACAAACCTCTTGATCTTCTCCACAAGATCGGGAATGGCTTCGAGCCTTTCCCGAATCAAACACGCCTGAATGTACTCCCGAAGAAGCATACGCACTTAAATAGTGCGCATCACCCCATGTGCAGTGCATCCTTGAAATACTGCGGGAACAAGTCCTTGTTCTTGTAGTAGAACGGTTCCCACGAACTGTCGAGGATATAGGTGACAGCGTAGTCGTCTTCGGTTCGCACGGAACGGCCGACGGCCTGCACGATGGACTTCGCAGCCTGGTAGGCATACCACCGACTGTACTTGTTCATCCTCTTCCTCACAAGCTTGTCACCCAGGTATGGCCAGTAGACCTTGCAGACGATCTGGAACCTGGACATGTCGCCCTTGAGGTCAAGACCTTCGGTGGAGCTTGGACTTACAAGTACAACATCTTCCCTGTCTGTCCTCATGAACTCACCGATTACGTCTTCCCGGTTGCTGCTCTCGTGAATCAGGAGCCTGTCCGTGTCAAGCTCATTGACCAGGTGCCTCGCGATGAGGAATGTTCGGGAGTGGATAACGCCCTTCTGCCCTTTGTGGTCATTCAGTAGCTCACTAACAATCTCCGTCAACTTCGGCAACGTAGTCGTGATCTCGTCCTTGGTCATCTTGCCCGCGGGAATGTAGACGACCGGTCGATTCTCCAGTGGGAAGGGTGAGTCGACAGAGATGAATGATGCATGATCTGGGTTGACACCGATGGAGTCACAGAACGCCTCCTTGTTCAACACCGTGGCAGACATCATCAGGACACGTCGCCCAAAGCGAAACAGGTACTCCTGCGAGTAAGCACCAACGTCGATGGGCTTGAATTCCAGCTTGGGACCCGCCTTGCCCCATCGTTCGATGTAGTTGAAGACCCAATTGTCCTTGTCGTACAAGATCAGGAACTGCTTGATCTTACTCTGGTGCTTCGAGAGACGATCGGCGGCACTGGTCAGCTTGCGGATCTCTTCACTTTGCTTGTTCCCCTCGTCGGTGAGATCCTGAATTTCTTTCGTGAGATGCTCGATACGTTTCACAATAGCAGGAGCGTACACGTCCTTGATCCAGTTGTATGCCTTGAATTGCGTCGTCACGTCTTCGGGGATGATGAGCTTGAGTTGCGCAATGGAGAAATTCTCACTCACCACAACCTCGATGTGCTTCGATAGCTCGTCTTCGATGGTGTGACACTCGTCGATGATCAGTAGCTCACGGGGCACGATGTGCTTTGATGCCTGAACCTCGCCAGCCCTGTTGGCCGCTGTGATGGTCAGGAAGTACGAGAAGTTCGTAATCGACAGGTTCGAGCGCAGGAACTCTCGCTTCGCTTCGCGGTAGCAGCAGCCATACTGACAGGAATTGAAGAAGGCTGTTCCTTCGTCAGCGTCCTTGAGAAGCTGGAGGCTTTCCGCACATGAGTTCCTGGGGTAGAAGCCGCAGCGATAGTTCGATGACGACTTGATGGATGCCATCACATTCTGCGGAGGACCAAAGTCCTTGACGTACTGGTCTTGCAGAATCTTCTGGGTCGTCAGGAACCATGAGCCTGGTCGATAGGACTTGTCCGTGCTCTTCGTAGGCCAACCGATGGCATCAAGGTGCTTCGCCAGACCTACGGCCACCCCACTCTTTCCACCACCTGTCCCCATTTCAAGAATGACAAATCGTTTGCCCTTGTCGAACTCCTCCAATGCGAAGTCCATCGCTGTCTTTTGCTCTGAACGAATAGATGGAAACGGGAAAAGGCGTTCATAATCGTGTTTCATAGTTCCTGCTTTCCTAGGATGGCGTCTGCGACGCCCAACTCCACGGCTTGTTCGGCTGTTAGGTAGACATCCTGACGCTCCTTGAGCATCTTCTCGATGTCGTCGACAGTCATGTTGGTGTTGGTAGCGAGCAGATCGTTCGCCAGCTTGTCGAGACGCTCCAGCTCTTTCATCGAGTTGCGCATCTCGAAGATGTCGCCATCGGCTTCGGCTCTTCCAAGGTGGTACATCACCGACGCATTCTCTCCGATCTGGCGATGACCTTGAGTCCCACACGCGAGCAACAACACACCTGCACTCATGATCTTGCCAAGGCCGACGGTGTGTACGGGGCATCCGACAGACTGGACGTACTTGATGGCATCGTAGAGTCCGAACATTTCATAGACGGACCCACCATAGGTGGAGATGATCAGCTTGATGGCCTTGCGTGAGTCTCTCTTGAGCAAGTTGAATAGTGCTGCGGTTGCGTTGGCGATGGGGCTTTCTTCGACGTAGCCAGTGAGGTAGATCAATCTCTCATTAGCGAAACTGATGACGGTGCCTTCATCGTCTTCATTTTGGTCCATATGGACCATCATCTTTTCGGAAATGATTGGTCTACCCATCGTGCGCTACACCGAAAGAGGACTGATGTTGGACACATCGTCGTCTGCAAGATCCTTGGCGAGTGAACACAAGCGACGCATGTGGTCAAGGTTCTCCAGATTCATGCCAAGATCGTGGATGATGTAGAGAATCTGCTTCTGCGAGACTCCATGATCCAGAATCTTATCTACGATCTCCCTGGCGTCAGCAGACTCCTGCGCCGTCTTTTCGTCCTCCGATGTACCATACCGTCGGATGCCCATTGCGAACAAACCTCTGCTCAAAGTTAGCAGATGGAGCACTCGATTGTATCAAGCAATGATGTCGGCACGAGAGAACGCCTCGACCTTGATCATCCCAGGGGCTTTGAAGTGGATCATCTTGCCATGTGTGTTCTCCTCCATGTGTTCGGAGGATATCACCACGAGACCGCCCCAGAGCTTGTTGTCGATGATGAACTCCGCTTCCTCCCAGGTCGGGAGATCGCACCTGTTGGACTCCAGCACACCCACAACGTTGTCTGGCATCGAGGCTCGAATGTCTTCAACCCTGCGGATGGCGACGAGATTTTCTTTGGTGGTTACCTCCGACTCGCCAATCTCCGTCACCCGATGCACGATGCCACAATGAGGGCACTCGACGAGCTTCGGGACCACTTTGTCCTTGGGGTCGATGATGGAGAACACGATGAACTTGTGAAACATCGGATCTGGCCTGTTCTTGTACTGGGGGAGAATGCAATTGCACTCGATGAGATGCTTCTGTCCAGTGGGTTTCTTCTTGCGTACCAGCTTTTTCTTTGTCGTTGTTGCCATACTTACTAAATATAGGTGAGGCCAATATGACCAGAACACTACATGAAATGTATCAGATGGAGCACGAGGCTTACATGCTGCTCGAAAAGATTGACGAGCAGGAGATTGCTGACTTCGCTTCGATGTTCGGTCAGCTTGACAAGATTCTCGGTGGCAAGAACATCCCAAGCCTCCAAGAGCCTTTGGAAAAGGCGCGAGCAGAATTGGCCGACATCCAACGTGATCGTGGATTCCTCTCAACTCTCGCAACCAAAGGTTGGGCGAAAGCACTGACACCGAAGTCCATGCGCAAGGCGAAGACCATGGCAAACCTGATGGCACTCCAGGGTCTTCTGGCGAAGTTCTTCCGCATGCTTCCCAACGTCATGAAGGTTGTCGGTGGTGGCAAGAAGAGCGTTGCAGCAGAAGTCACACGACGCCTCGATGGCCTAATCGTCGAGCAAGACAAGCGAATGCAGCTGGGTGCTCTTGCAAAGCAGCTGGGTGTTGACACCAAACAGCTTGCCAAAGTAGCAGCTGAATTGGGACAGCCTCTTCCGAAAAAGGGTGTACGCACACAGGTCATCGAACCAGATCTCGCGAAGATGATCGCCAACAAGATCCAGGGTAACGAGCCTGCAGAACCGGGTCAGGCAGAACCAGCACAATCCGAAGAAGACAACCAGCGTGCAAGTTCTCTTGAAGCCGAATTTACACCCGACCAGCACCAACGATTCATCGACTACGTCCAACAAGCGTTGTCCGGTGAGGGTGGGCTGTTGAAGAGTCTGCTTCGCGGTGATCAACAGCCATTCGGTCTTAACCCGAAGGAGGTTGCAGACGACCTTGCAGGACTTCCGGCCAGTGAGTTTCAGGACATGATCACAAAGTCTCGTGGCGCGAAGCTCAAGGTCGGCGGCATGACTTCTGACGATGCCAGAGATGTGGCCGATGCGGTTGCGTCAGCCGGCGGAGAAAAGCAAGAGCCGATCAAAAGTCGAGAGCAGCTCGCTACGTTCCTGACCAAGAAGTTCCCGACAGCGAAGCCAACCGGACTACAGGCGCTCGTTAAGGCTATCCCCGCTGGAACTGTCGTCCAGTAGGACAGCACACTCGATCGAAGCAATGATGCACGCGACCGAAACCGCGTGATGAATTGCGGAGAAGATCGACATCGTTGGCCGCATTTCATCGATGTCTCGCCACGCAGCATTCAAAGCCATCACGAATTCCATCATCCCGTGTGTAACAAAATCGGGAATGCGTGACACATTGTCTACCCCGTGTGCGAGTGTCGACTTGATTGTGCGCAACCCATAGTCGATCGCTTCGAGTTCATGCAGCCGCTGCTGTTCTGTCTTGCTGCCAACACGAAGATGCACGCAGTGTGAAAATAGAGAGCGGATGCGCTTGTTCAGGATTTCGGACATCTCTGCGATGTTTTGTTTGTCCCTGCGCTCTTGCAACATCTTGGCATGCTGACGCACACCAATCTCCGTACGTCGGTTCGTGATGGTGAGTGCCCCCGATGCAGTTGCTGTGATGCAGTCCACTTCAACGAGCTTGCCGAAGCGCACCGTGCTGATCGTATCGCCCTTCATCGGAGTGATCAGGTTGGCTCCGCATACGATGGCGATGTCGGTGACCAGGTTCACGGAGTCCATCTCGAAGGGGATGCGAATCGGTAAGACCTTGAGGTTGCCTCTCGCTCTATTGGCTGCGAGCGTGCTGATCACCTCTTCGCTGTAACCGCGTGCAACGCTCATCAACGGTACACGCTTTTCGATGACCTCGCCCAACAGCACATGCACTTCGGACTCGCGGTCAATGACTCCATCAATGACCAGGACGTACACGCCCTCATGCTTCCACCGCCCTGAACGATCGTAGAACTCTGGGTAGGAGGCCGCCTCGAACGTGTAGCCGCTGACAAGCTCGATACTGTAGTCACCCGTGTGTGTCGGGAAGATGCGGCCGTCGAGTCCCGCAAGATGTGCACTTTCGAGCACCATCTGTGAGAGCCTGTGGTCCTTCACAGCGCCTTCTACGGTCGCCGCCAGTTCGCTAGGGGTTGCCAGGTTGACTCGATGCTCAAGCCTCTCACGAAGCCTCTGGACAGCATCCACAAGTTCTGCCCGGAGCCGGTTGAGGTTGGTGCCCGCATTGATGGATTTGGTAAGCTCTCTTACCAATTGGAGTGCCAGCCTGATCGTGATATCCGCGCTGTTCGCACCCACCTTCTCGCTACGAAATGCGGCTTCGAGAAGCATGCCT
>SDBT01014019.1_pt1 | contig 12815 bp, 13 predicted proteins | sample 2277101 | NCBI WGS metagenome assembly SDBT01 (sample SAMN10404973, study PRJNA504765) | marine sediment metagenome | isolation source: marine sediment core GS10_PC15, 103 cmbsf | place: Arctic Ocean: Southern Knipovich Ridge | collected 2010 | reverse complement strand
ACAAATTAGGTGTACAAATGCTTGTTATCGGAATTAAAAGTGCAATAAAATTAACTTAATATGACGTTAAATACTTAAATGATTTGCGTCCCCTTTTTTACCTCCTATTTTCTTACATTTTCAACATTTACTGTATTTAAATATCTATAACTATTTTTAATTAGGCAGGGAATAGAGTTTTCGAGGCTTAAAATTATATGAATATTTTTTCTGAAACATTACTCTAAATATATAGTTAAAAGTTATAGTTCGGCTTGCTCACTATTTATTTTAATCATGAGCTTGCCGAATGATAGTTCGGCTTACTCACTATTTATTTTAATCATGAGCTTGTCGAATGATAGAAAACTAAACGGGAGGTATAAAATGAGTAAATATATCCTTAGTTTTTTAGCTTTAACCGCTTTTATATTAGCAGCCCCAAATTTCTCTGAGGCTAAAAGCTATAAAAAGCATTATGGTAATCATGGGGGGAATCATCAGTCTTATAAGAAGGGTGCTAATCGCCATGGCAATCATAATAAGCATTATAAGAAAAATGCATATTATGGTAATAAACATAAGCCTAAGCATTATAGTAATGGTCATGGCTATGGACATAACAAGCCTTATAAGAAGTATGGTCATGGTTACGGACACAAACCGCATAAGTACTACGGTTATTCGGGTCATTACAACCAACACTATGGCTACAACTACTACAGGGCAAGGCCTCATATAGTTAATCATTACAAGCCTTACCCGAGACCCTATTATAGACCATACGCATACAACGGATATGGTTACGGCGGATATTATAACAGCCCCATTTACCCACTGGTAAACCTTGCGGGTATTCTGATATACAATGGCCAGCATAAAGGCCATCATTAATCATTAGTTATTTATAACCGGGCTCCCGGGCGGGGGCCTGGTTTAAGAAACTTTGTTTCTTTTCCAGCTGTGAATAAAAGAATAGATTGATATATAGATAAATCCGAACTGAATCAGTAAAAGGAAAGGAATCCATCCAATATAACCTTTATATATGGCATAGACCGTCTGGGCCAAAAACATAATACCAAGCATAAATTCAAAGAAAGCAGTGACATCCTTTGAACTCACATAACTTGTTGTGGACCATACATCCCTCTGGTTTTGAACGGCAAATTTCGGTGTACGCTTAAACTCGGACTGCCTTCCAAACAATGCTTCAAGAACTGCCTTTGAGTTATTTAACGCAAGCCCTGCTCCAAGGCCAAGTGCAACAAAAATATATTTAAAATACTCTTTCCATTTATCACCGTGTACTTCCCTTATAGTCAGGTAATAAAAATAAAAGATACTTCCCGTGCCTGCTGAAATTGTGAGAAGGTTAATAATTACAACTTTTTCCCATCCAATCGATTTCCAGAAGTAGCCCATAGGCAGCATAAAAGTTAAAAGTACAAGTAATAAAAGATAAGAAATATTGCCAAGTAGATGAAAGGAAGCTTCTGCTTTTACTTTAAACGGGAGGTCGGGCCTTGTAAGAATTGTAGGTAATAATTTTTTAGCTGTCTGTATGCCGCCCTTTGCCCATCTGTGCTGCTGGGATTTAAATGCATTCATATCCACCGGAAGCTCTGCGTCAGAGACAACATCCTTGAGATAAACAAGTTTCCAGCCTGAAAGCTGCGCCCTGTAGCTAAGGTCAAGGTCCTCGGTAAGCGTGTCATGCTGCCAGCCGCCGGAATCACTAATACAGCTTTTTCTAAGTATTCCAGCAGTTCCGTTAAAATTAAAAAACACTCCATGCCTGTATCTTGTCGGCTGTTCAATGATAAAATGCCCGTCAAGCAGGACAGACTGTGCTTTGGTAAGTACTGAATAGTCCTGGTTGAGATGGCCCCACCTTGTCTGGACTATTCCTACTTCTTTATCAGTAAAGTAATCAATAGTGTTTTTAAGAAAATCTGCAGGAGGTAAAAAGTCAGCATCAAAGATTGCTATAAATTCGCCCTTCGCGACTTTTATTCCTTCCTCGAGTGCGCCGGCCTTGTAGCCTTTCCTGTTGTCGCGGTGAAGAAATACTATATCAAAACCTTTTTTTTGATACTCTTCCACACATCTTAATGCTATATCTGATGTATTGTCCGTAGAATCATCAAGGACCTGAATTTCAAACAGGTCTCTTGGATAATCAATCTTGCAAACCGCGGATATCAGTCTTTCTACAACATACATCTCGTTAAATACCGGGAGCTGTACCGTAACTCTTGGAAGATTATTAAACTTTGATTTTGGGGAAACAATAAATGGTTTGTACTTGTTAAAAAGTATAGAAAGATACAGCCTGTAAAGACCGAACGTGCATAGTAGCATAAGTGAGATTACGTATATGGCTGTAACTATATATTTGGCAGCAAAAACTAAATGTTCCAATGTCTCTGATAATGTCCGTTAAAAACTAAATTCTTTAATCCTTTCCGCGGCTTCTAAAATTCTTTCTGTATCAAATGTTACCGAGACCCTGGCATATCCCTCACCTGCATCTCCGAATCCGTTGCCTGGTGTAACTACGATACCGGCTTCTTCCAGCATTTTTGCTGCAAACTCCGACGAGGTAAACCCTTTGGGGACATCAAACCATACATAAAATGTGGCTTTTGGTTTTGTGTAGTCCAGTCCGACTTCATCAAGGCATTTGCAAAAAAGATCAATCCTGTTCTGGTAAACTTTTTTTCTGTCTTCAAGTCCTAATTCATAGTTATTTAGTGCTTCGATTCCCGCTACCTGCACAGCCTGGAATGCACCGGAATCAATGTTGGTTTTTACCTTGCCAAGTCCTGCTACGGCCCTGCTGTTTCCGGCGGCAAAAGCAATTCTCCACCCCGTCATACTAAATGTTTTTGAAAGTGAGTGAAACTCAAGTCCCACGTCCATAGCTCCGTCGACTTCGAGAAAGCTTGGCGGCACATAACCATCAAAAGCTATCTCTGTATAAGCGGCATCATGGCAGACAAGGATGTCGTTCTTACTTGCAAAATCAACCACTTCTTTGAAAAACCCAACGTCAGCACAGGCAGTGGTCGGGTTATTAGGATAGTTAATAAACATTAGCCGTGCTTTTTTAATAACATCGGCCGGTATTGAATCAAGGTCAGGCAAAAAGCCGTTTTCTTTGAGTAGCGGCATAGAGTAGGGCGTTCCGCCTGCAAAAGTTGTTGCAACCGGGTAAACCGGGTAGCCGGGATCAGGCACAAGGGCAACATCCCCAGGGTCAAGAAACGCAAGCGGTGTATGCGCAATCCCTTCCTTTGACCCTATTAATGCAACAACCTCTGTCGCGGGGTCAAGGTTGACGTTAAACCTTTTCTTATACCACTCCGAGGCAGCCTCTCTGAATGCCATCATACCTATATACGATGGATATGTATGATTGGATGGATCTTCGGCTGCTTTTTTTAATGCATTTATAATAAAATCAGGGGTTGGAATGTCCGGATCTCCAACACCAAGGTCAATTACATCTACACCTTTTTTAATTAGTTCGTTCTTTTTTCGGTCAATTTCTGCAAACAAATAAGGTGGGAGCTGCTCAATTCTCTTGGCCCATTTAATCTCCATCTGATTCTCCATTGTTAATTTAATGTATTATTAAGCAACTAATCTTAACTTAACCCATAAATTAGGGCAAGATAAACCATCCCATCTGTAGATGCATCAAAAGTGGGTTAGTTCTAAAAATTGACAGTATATTCTACATTTTCTTAAAAGCACCAGAAATTTCATTATAAGCTATATCGCAAAGTTCTTTGCGGCTTCGGCTGGGATCAAACTCGATTTTCGACATATAGTTTATGTTTAGGGAAACAGATTTCTGTTCAAGAAGATTAAAGAAGTGCGGAAAAAACTTAAGGTGTCCATAAAAATAGACACTGTCCCTGTTTTCCTTTGTAACCGGCTCCCCGTTTAAACCCGTATAGTTGATACTCATAGTTACAACATCTGCCTTAGCGTTTAAAGCAGATTCAAAAAAAGAGCTTTTAAACGGAATTACGCCGTCACCGTTTGAAGCCCCTGCCTCGGGGAAAAGTACCACGTTGTAACCAAGGTCGAGTATTTCCTTTATCGAATTAATGTCTTCCCTAACCCTTGACCTGTTTTTTCTCTCTACAAACAGTCCGCCGCTTAGCTTTGTGGCAGTACCCATAAGAAGGTCCTTTTCAACCCCGTCTACACTCGCAACAAAGACAGAGTTCATAATCGAGGCAATTGAATAAATATCAAGGTACGAGACGTGGTTTGATACGGCAAGGAAGTTTTTGCCCACACGTAAATTGTTTTTGTCCTTAACCGTTACATGAACCCCCAAAACAATTAAGGAAATCCTGACTATAAAGGTTGTTGCCCTGGTCGAAAGAAAGAGTTTATTTTTCTTGCCGGGTACAAAAACGTAAATAATAAGATTTATCAGTAAAAACAGCATTAGGCATATAGCATAAAGTATTGCTTTGTATACCAGCCTGAACTTTTTAATGGTCTGCTCCGGAATAATTAACATCGCGCATAAACGTGAAATTTATATTACATTCATGTAAAATTAATAAAAATTTATATATTATATACATATATTTCCGAATAACCGGAATTGTGTATTTATTGTAAACTTATCATATATATAAATTTAGGGATTTAAAATTTATAATTAGTTTAAAATGAAAATCCTATATGCTATTCAGGGTACCGGCAACGGCCATATCAGCAGATCCAAAGAGGTGCTTAAATACCTTGTAAAAGAAGCTGATGTTGACATCCTTGTCAGCGAAAGTCAACACGAAGTAAATCTTGGATTTAAAGTAAAATACCAGCTGGAAGGCCTGGGTTTTGTTTTTGGCAAAACCGGGGGTATTGATTATTACAACAGTATTATTAAAGCCAGGCCCAACAAGTTCCTGTTAGACATATACGATCTTCCGGTAGAAGACTACGATGTGGTAATTAGTGACTTTGAACCTATTGCATCCTGGGCATGTAAAAGGAAAAAGAAACCCTACATCTCTCTTTCACATCAGACTGCTTTTTTTTCTGAATTTATGCCAAGGCCCGAAAAAACTAATACCTTTGCAGAATTTATCATTAAGTGGTACGCACCGGTTTCAATTCCTATCGGACTTCACTACAAAAAATATGACAGTTTTATTGAAACACCTATTATTAGGGAAGAGGTAAGACATGCCGATGTTAAAAACATGGGCCATTATACAGTGTACCTTCCGTCGTTTGATGAAAAATACCTTGCCGAACGGCTCAACAGGATAGATGCAGAATGGGAGCTCTTCTCCAAGCATTATAAGGGCAAACCTTACAATGAAAAAAATGTAACTATTAACCCAATAAACAACGAACATTTTGTTAAAAGCCTTGCCACAAGTGAGGGCATACTTTGCAACTCTGGTTTCGAAACACCTTCAGAGGCACTATATCTTGGCAAGAAAATCCTCACAATCCCAATGAAGGGACAGTACGAACAGGAATGCAATGCCGAGGCGCTCAGCAGGCTTGGAATTAAAACCCTCAATAGTATTGATAATGATTTTGAAAAACACATAGAAGAATGGTTAAATTCAGATTTTATCTACCCTGCTGAATTTAAAAACAATGTTCCATATATCATAGACTTTATACTTGAAAGCAATGATACTGATTACACAGATAAAGAATTAGTAGACAGTTTTGAAATAGGCAGCCGCCAGCTTGATTACCAGGATTCAGTGATCCTCGGCCAGTAAAACTAATATTTTTTTAAATAAGTCCCGTCAGGTAAAGAGGGATGCCAAAAGTTAAAAAACCCAGAATTACTCCGGCAACAGTCTGAAGTACCGTGTGGTGTGAAAGTTTAACTCTTGACCAGGCAATTATTGGAACAATCACTGTAAAAGGAATCGCTGCTTCATGCATTGTGGTAATCAAAATCACACAAAGTCCGCCGGCAGCCAGCCCATGCCCGCTGATCTTCCAGCTGAGTGTAAAAAAGAACATAAGCAAAACCGAGATTAGGCAGCAAAGAGTAAAAACTATAAAAAATTTCGGAGTTCCCAAGGCATACAATATTCCAACACCAACAAGTGTGTTAATTAACATAACCAAAAGAGGTTTAACACGCTCATTTCGGACATTCATATGGAAATCTTTTATCTGGCCTTTTTTTAGAAGGCTAACTACATATAGTGTAGGTGGAAGAACAAAAAGCATAATAAAAAGTGTCGCCCATACCCACCTTGAAGAAGTATCAATATAATAAGTTGAAATTAATATTCCGTAAATCACAACCAGCGGGGGTGAAAAAATATTTGAAATATAAGACGCAACCTGCCCCCAGAATGTTTGGGTGATATCGTTTGAATAGCTTGCATTTGACGAAAAATCTTTATTATTAGACATAATTAATCCTGATTTTTACAATCTACATACTGCAACAATATTAACACCAAATATTAAGCCTTTGTTAACCTGAAAAGGATAAATGGTTAATATCTACTTCACAATCAGAAAGATTGCAACCATAGCCAACAATACACCAACAATCTCTTTCGTATCAAGCCTTTCCGCCAGGAATATATACGCAAGGATAATTGTTATAGCGGGGTACAAAGCCGTTAAAGTGGTAATCATCGAAACTTTAGAATTTTCCAGGGCAAAAATAAAGAGTACAGTGCCTATTCCCCAGCATAAACCCATACCTATTGCATAATAATTAACTGAAAAACCATTTAAAATCTCGGATTTTTTTAAGAGGAAAAATGTAGTAAATACTGTTATGGTTCCAACTACTTCAAAAAAATATACCCTGGGTGAAATGTCAGAGTTGGAAGCAAATTTCCCGAGAAAACTCCCTAAACCGAATAAGAATACTGCCAATAATCCGAGTATAAACCACCTTTCCATTAAAACACCTTCAATTGGTACGTAAATTGCATAATATTCTTAACATACATAAATGATTATAAATAAGTTATAACAAAAATGAAATTTAAGTTTTATAATATTAGTAAATATTTAACTGGAATTAAGAGAAGATGAACCTCAATCAGACATTTATATCAGTCAGCCTTGATGCAAGGATGATAGAAAAAAAGAAATTTGATACTGAGACAATATCAATCGGAAGGGATATTGAAAACGATATATATATCAACAACTTAGCTGTATCCAGGTTTCACGCAAAAATTCATAGAGAAGGTCAAAAAATAATAATAAAAGACCTCGGAAGTGCAAACGGCACTTATGTGAATGGACATAAGGTTGAATGGGCTGATGTACATATTGGCGATATCATCCTGATTGGTAAACACACTCTTACCATAGATCAATCAACAAGGGTCCAGGATGAAGCATTTACAGAAGGGCACACAGTAATGGTAGACCAGAACACACAGGACAAGTTTTTGAAACGTCTTGAGTCCCAAATTCCTTCAAACCAAACTAAACTTATAGGATCAGGAGGGGTAGAGGTACCCATCCAAGTTGAATATTTTACAATCGGAAAAAATCCTGATGCAAATGTTAATTTAAATGAACTGTTTGTGAAAGATACTCATGCATCAATAGTCAGGCAGTCGGATGGAAATTTTAGAATAATTAATACCGGGTCTTTTTTTAAACCTACAAAAGTAAATGGCAAAAAAATACATGAAAAAATTCTAAATAGCGGTGATGTAATTCAAATAGGCAATCATAAAATGGTATTCGTGCTATAGAAAGTATTCATAAAATTCCATTCAAACTGAAGAGTTTTAGATTATGCAGTTACAAACATCAAGCGCAACAGATATAGGGAAAATACGGGAAAACAATGAAGATTCTTTTCTAGAATTCAATGTTGATAACTCAAATGAGAAACTTCTGCTTCTGGTTGTGGCAGATGGCATGGGAGGACACCAGGCTGGTGAAGTAGCCAGTAAAACAGTGGTAAATTCCATAGAAGATTATTTTAAATCACAGGACAACAACCTGGAAAAAAATGCACTTGATTCCCTAAAAAACTCTATTGTAATAGCCAACCAGAATGTAATTCAGGCATCAACAGATAAGGAAGAACTAAGGGGTATGGGTTCTACCTGTACAGCGATGCTTATATTTAACAATAAAACTTTCCTTGCTCATGTCGGCGATTCAAGAGCTTACCTTGTAAGGGACAAAGAAATTACCCAGCTTACAAAAGACCATACTCTTGCAGAAAAAATGCTTGATTCAGGAATCATTTCAAAAGAAGAAGCGAAAACTTCTCCCCACAGAAATATGCTTATTAAGGCAGTAGGTATTACTGATGAGATTGAAGTTGAAACGTATGAACCGTTTACAGCAAACCAGGGTGACGTATTTCTTTTATGCTCGGACGGACTAACAGAATACATCGATGAAGAAGAAATATGCAGTATTTTAAACATATATAATCCAGATGAAGCATGCAAATTGCTGGTTAATATAGCTAACAAAAGGGGTGGAAAGGACAATATTACGGTTCAGATCACTAAGGTAGTTGATTCAGAGGTTAAGGATCAGAACAATTTTTTGGATAATCTAAATAATAATAGTCCTTTCAAGGCAAATTAGAGAATCATAAATGTCTATTGGTAAAGTAATAGGAAATTACAAAATTTCTCAGGAAATTGGCCACGGCGGTATGGGAAAGGTATATAAAGCTATCCACCTTTCACTTGAGAGGATCGTTGCCATAAAAATGATTCATCCAAAACTCCTGAGCAACAATGAGATGGTTGCCCGATTCTACTCTGAAGCCAAAATCCAGGCAAAACTTAATCATCCTAATATTGTTACGGTCTACGATTTTTTCGAATTTGAAGACAACCATTACATAATCATGGAATTCGTTGAAGGTGATAGCGTATCAAATATAATCAACCACCAGGGAGCTTTCGACGTTGATTACGGTACTAAAATTATTCTTCAGATACTGGAAGGAATGAGTTATGCACATAAGAAAAATGTTATTCATAAAGACATAAAGACCAGCAATTTTATACTCACATCCACCAATGTGCAGATAACTGATTTTGGAATCGCCCAGATAGTTGGCGACACCGAGCTTGCTTCCGAAGGAGGTGGAGTAATAGGTACACCGAAATACATGGCCCCTGAAATGATACTTGGCAAAAAAATAGACCACAGGGCAGATATTTATTCCCTGGGGATATCATTTTATGAATTAATAACCGGAAGAGTCCCTTTCACTACAACTGGAAAATCAGACTTTGAAGTAAGGAAAGCTCAGGTAGAAGCACCGCCGCCCCTGCCCACAGAAATAAATCCCAGAATTCCTAAAGAGATAGAAAATATAATTTTAAAAGCGTTATCCAAAAATACCAATGACAGGTTTTCAAGTGTTGATGAATTTATTGAAGCAATAATAGAAACCAACAAATCTGGTTTAACAACCGATAGCTTCGATCACATTTCACCTGTTAATGAATCAAATCTCTTTGAAATCCCAGGCAACTTAGGTACAAATGACAATACCTATGACGTGTCGGGAAGACTCGAAAAGACAAATTTTGCAAAACTACTTAGTAAATTCCACCATGAAAAAAGCCTTGGCCATCTGTATGTAGAATCTGATTTAACATTAAATATCTATTTTCATGATGGATATATACAGTTTGTAGAATGCAATGACCCAAACCATTTGCTTGGTAAATTACTGGTCGAAAATAAAACGATTTCTATAAAAGACCAGGAAAGTGCTATTGATCTTACTCTTGAATCCGGACTTAAGATTGGAGAGTCACTTATTAAATTAGGCAAAATTACCCCGCATGAACTTAGCAGCATTCTTGAACTCCAGCTCAAACTCAAACTATTAAATGGGTTCAGGTGCATAGATGGCTTTTACGGTTTTAAGTATTCAGACCAGACCGAGATTGAAACGATATTTCGCATTGACCCTATACAGGTAATATACGAAGCTGTTGACAAACATTATATTTTTGAAGACCCATTATCCAGCAATATTGATATCGACGGCTTGATCAGACCAAAAGAAGTACTCTTTACTAAAATCGGGGAATTGAATCTAAATTCAATCAAGGAAATCAAACTAATTAACATGATTAAGGAAGAAATTAGTATCAGCGATTTAGTAACCGCCAGTCCTCTAAGCAACCAGGATACGTTTAAGCTGCTTAAATTCCTGGACCTTACCGAGTTGGTATCAATTGAAAAAAATTATTCAAGCTCTTCAAATACTGCAACTCAAACCCAGAAAAACTTAATTGATCCGTTCAGTGATAAAACAGTATTGCTAAAAGAATCCTATATAGATAAACAAATTAGTGACGTAATTAAAAAATTACAGTAAATTTCTTTTTTATCCAAATCTTTATTACTAATTATTATTTTATTATTTATAATATAACTTCTGTTGTAACTAGTTAAAATTAAATACTTAAATTATGAGTTCATCAAAATCATTTTTAAACAAAGATCTGAATCTGATAAAACTACTGGCTTTTGCAGGACTGATAATATCGGCCTACTTGTCTGTAAAAATATTAGGTGGAAGTGATTTAAACTATTGTATTACCGGTAAAGAGTGTGACATAGTCAACAACAGTATCTATTCCAGAATAATTGGAATACCTGTTTCGGTAATTGGGCTTGCCGGATATATATTAATATTAGCAGTTTCATTCTACTCGTTTACTAAAAGAAAAAAATGGAACCTGCTGTTTTACATTACGGTTATTGGTGCCTCTTTTTCCCTTTATTTAACTTATGTAGAGATCTTTAAAATAAAGGCCATTTGTTCTTTCTGCGTTGTCTCGCTTGTAATAATCCTGGCTATTCTAGTTTTTTTGCTTTTAAAAAAATCGTCCCACGCTCCTAGAACATCTGCAGGGAAATTGGTTTTATTTGCAATTGTTTTTGCATCAATCGTTATATATGGTGCAAACAGCATCCATTCTTCCCAGGACTTTATTGGGGACTCAAACAGCTACCAGATAGCACTTGCAAAACATTTGGGCGGTATTGGGGCAAAAATGTACGGATCCTACAAATGCCCACACTGCATTGATCAGAAAAATGAGTTTGGCAGTGCATTTAACTTTATTAAATATGTTGAATGTGATAACAGGGGAGCTAATGCAAACCCTTCTCTTTGTTTTGCCAGGGGTATAGCTACTTACCCAACGTGGGAGATAAAAGGCAAATATTACAAGGGTCAGTACAAATTAAGCAAACTTGCAGAACTTTCAGGGTTTAAAGAAAAAGAAAATACCGATGCCGTTAATGGCCCATAGAGTGACCGCTATGGTTTTCGTCTCCGCTGTTACTAAAACCTTTGACAACAGCATTTACAGATTTCTGTCCGGAATTTTTAAAATCTACGGTTACTTCATAAACTTCTCCCGGTTTTAGTACTTTTTTTAAATTAATTAACATTATATGTTTTCCACCTGGCGAAAATTTTAATAGCTCTCCGGACTGGATTAAGACATTTTCCAGCTTTATCATCTTTCCTGTGCCGTCAGGTGCAACTTGTGTATTATGAATTTCAGCAATTTCCGATACCGGGGTGTTTATGGAAACGATTCGGTCTTCACCACCATTATTATTAATTTCAAGATAAAGTGCCGCTACAGTAGCTCCGGGTGGGGCTTCTCTTATCCAGGCATTTTTAATCTCTATGCCGCTGCCGGTATCCTGACTGCACGAAATTAGGGCAAATAGTATAATTATCAAAAATTTCATAGCATTATCATCTTACAAAAGTCTTTTTAAATCTTCAACAACAAATTCCTGTTTTGTATTGTGTGGGTATTTAAGAATCAATTTCCCATCACGGTCAATTAAGTATATAGATGTAGGGTGGCTCATTAAATAATCCTTGTCTGTATTGACCCCTTCTTTAAAATAAAAAATATTAAATATATCAGATACTTCTTTTAACTGGTCTTCTGTGCCCGTAAGCCCTATAAAATCATCATTGAAAAAACTTACATATTCATCAAGTTTTTTGGGATTGTCCCTGTCCGGGTCAATCGAGATAAATACTACCTGCACGTCATCCTGCTTTTCATCAAGTTTAGAATAAATAGAACGTAAATTACCGAGTGTAGTGGGACATATATCAGGACAGCTTGTATAGCCAAAATTAAGAAGTACTAATTTCCCTTTATATTCAGATAGAGATACATCCCTTCCTTTACCATCCTTAAGACTGAAATCATCCAGGACCCTCTCATTATAAAAACCGTTAAAGGTCTCCTTATTTTTAGCCTGGTATATCAGGTAGGCCATGACAGAGATAATTGCAATAAAGAGAATAAGTATTAATGAGATGATTTTTGCTTTGTTATTCATGACAATATTTAAAAAAAGTCGAGACATAAAATAAATCATATTTAAGAATTAATTCAATATCTCTAATAAAATAAGAGGGAATATCCCTTTGGGCTTTGGAACATTCCCTCTTTAAAGGAGGATGGAGGATGAATATTAAGTAGCTGTATTAACTACTCATTATAAATATAAGTATTTTACTTAAATTGTCAACAGAAATTTAAGCACTATTATAAAATTTTTTTAGAAATAAAATATATACAGTTATAACTCACTGTGTTTATTAGGAATTAAGCATTAAAAAAGCGGGCATCTTAGCCCGCTTTTTTTTATTATTTTTCTGTAAATCTGTTTCTTTTACAGTTCGCTTTTTCTGTTCTGGACTTTGCAGCTCCTACATCATGCCGCCCATTCCGCCCATTGGCATTCCGCCTCCTGGAATCATTCCTCCAGGTGCTCCTGCTCCGCCGTCATCTTCTGCCTTCTCAGCT
>SDBT01014018.1_pt1 | contig 12815 bp, 8 predicted proteins | sample 2277101 | NCBI WGS metagenome assembly SDBT01 (sample SAMN10404973, study PRJNA504765) | marine sediment metagenome | isolation source: marine sediment core GS10_PC15, 103 cmbsf | place: Arctic Ocean: Southern Knipovich Ridge | collected 2010 | reverse complement strand
TATCAGCTACATTTGCGAGGTGACTCATCAGTTCCAGATTGTCTACTAATTTTGTGGCTTTCTCCTTTTCTCCCTTCAAAGTGAAAGAGAGTACACCACCTGCTCCCTTTGGCAGGTATTTTTTTGCATTTTTGTGATGTGGGCTGCTCTCGAGACCCGGGTAGAGGACACTTTCCACCAGGGGGTGATTCTCAAGCCATTTGGCCAATGCCAATGTGTTTTCCACATGTCGTTCCAGTCGCAATGAAAGCGTTTCCAGTCCTTGAATAAAGAGGAAAGTATTGAAAGGACTCTGACTCGGTCCTAAATCTCTTAGGCTTTCAACCCGGGCTTTAATGATAAATGCAATATTTCCGAAGGGACTTTCACTGCCAAATGTTTCCCAGAATTTCAACCCGTGATAACCTTCACTGGGTTCAGTAAACTGGGAAAATTTACCGTTGCCCCAATTATAATTCCCACCATCCACGATGACACCCCCTATGGAAGTTCCATGACCGCCAATCCACTTGGTTGCCGACTCCACAATAATGTTTGCGCCATAATCAAATGGTTTAAAAAGGAATCCGGCTGCTGCAAAAGTATTGTCCACCACCAGGGGTATGTCATACTTCTTTGCTAAGGCGCCGAATTTCTCAAAATCGGGGATGTTAAATCCTGGATTTCCTATGGTTTCCAGAAAAATGGCACGGGTATTCTCATCGATCAGTTTTTCGAAATCTTCCACTTCCAGTGAATCCGCAAACCGGCTTTCCCACCCCAGGTTTTTAAAAGTCACCCTGAATTGGTTATGGGTTCCACCATAGAGGTATGGACTGCTTACAATATTATCACCTGCTTTGAGTATGGTGTTGAAAACCACAAATTGTGCAGCGTGCCCTGATGAAACTGCAAGGGCTGCTACGCCTCCCTCAAGAGCTGCAATTCGTTGCTCAAACACATCATTGGTTGGATTCATTATCCTGGAATAGATGTTTCCAAACTCCTTCAGGGCAAAAAGATTTGCTCCATGTTCAGAGCTATTAAAAGTGTAAGAGGTGGTTTGATAAATAGGAACAGCCCTGGAATTGGTGGCCGAATCGGGGGTATGTCCTGCATGAATCTGAAGTGTCTCGAAGTTTTTATATGTTGTACTCATGATATCTATAATTTAAAAATGTAAAAATGTAAAAGTGTTTATCTGCCTAACTATTGACTATTAACTACTCTAATTGTTCGAAACTTCTATACTACTGAGAAATGGGCTTGTAGCACGCTTACCGAAGCTCCGGTACGGGCATGGACATAGGCATCATAGGCCTGGTGATATTCATTGTTTTCATTGCTTTCATTTCTGTTATTAGCTCCCTATCGGGTTAGGTTTTGGCACCTTCGTCAAGTGGCGGGTTGCCAGGGGATCTTCGAGCCTAATCTCTTACCCCTTCTCAATAACAATCACACATAATTGTGGTATTGATGGTCCAAATATATGCTAAAGAACAGATTTTTGCAAATTGGTCAGAGAAAATCGTGCTGATTAATTTAGATTACTGTGTTATAATGCACACAAAACCACACTCTTAACTATTACTGAAATTTGTATTAAAAGTTGTATGTCAATCCTAAGCCGAAGAGTTCTTTGAACTGAACGCGGGGTTCAAATGAATCGTTGATGCCATCTCCTGTTGAGTCAAATCCAAACTCGATATCCCGGTCATTCATTGAAACAGCCAGTAAGATGGCTGAAACTAGACAAAGTATCTCATGAGTTTTAGGGAATTATTCGGATTGGAATTATTGTGGGTCAGATTTTTCAGCAAAAGATTTAAACCGTTCCATGTTCAGAAGTGTATTATTGGTAAACGCTGATCGCATAAAAGGGGCCATCAGGAACATTAATCCTCGAAATTTAAAAGTGTTCTCCATTCGCCACAGGGTTCTGTTTTCCTCAGGTTCTGTGAAATAGTTGTATACCTCATTGTAGACGCCACGCGCTTTATAAATTCCATGAAACTCTTCAGGAAAATTCCGTTTCACAATGGCTTCTATCATCTCCAGATCACCCTTTCTGCCTTCATACACCAATTTAGAACGCGCGCCTTCCTGATCAGGTTCTCCGCTTATCCGTTCAAAGCTTTTCAGTCCCACCTGCCATTTATACAGATTTTCAGTACTATCGAAAAGTTCAATGACTTTTGAGCGGGGGAGATTAATGGAGACTTCAGTACTATAGTTCATGATTGTTTGCCGGATTTTATTCACTGGTTAATCGAAATTTCACCGATATCTTGTCGATTCCTGGGTTTGTATATAGATGGTTTTGTAGTTTAGATCAAAATTAACAAGAAATCTGAATACAATCATGCAAAAAAAGGCAATCATTATAGGTGGCGGTGTGGCAGGACTTTCTGCAGGCATATATGGACAGTTAAATGATTATGATACCGAGATCCTCGAAATGCATTCCATGCCGGGAGGACAGTGTACTGCCTGGAGACGAAAGGGTTATACTTTCGATTATTGTATACACTGGTTGGTTGGATCTTCTCATGGACCTTTTTATGACATATGGAAGGAGACCGGAGCTCTGACGAATGACACCATCATAGTGGATCCTGATACCTATGTCACCATGAAAATGCCCGATGGAGGAGATTTTATTATCTACTCGGATATTGACAGGTGGGAAAAATACCTCATCGAGCAGGCTGAGGAAGACCGCAAAGCCATATCACAAATGTGCAATGATATGCGCAAGATGTCAACGATGCATATGTTTGAAAAACCCTCTTTTCAACGCAATGTATTTGATTATGCAAGGTTTGTTGCCTCCAGCGGACCAGCACTCGGCTTGATTGTGAAATACGGAAAAAAGAGCATCGGTGAGTATTTCAACCGGCTGGGTTTTAAGAGCCCTCTTATGATTGATCGTCTACTTCAGATCTCCAATGCGATGGAGGGATTTTCCGCCATTGCCTTCCTCTTTATCCTGGTATGGTTCTCACAGAAAAATGCAGGTTATCCAGTGGGTGGTTCTATGCCTTTTTCGCTTCGGATGGCTGAAAAGTACCGGAACCTGGGTGGAACCTTTACCGGAAAAGTCAGGGTAGAGAAAATTATTATCAATGAAGGCAGGGCTGTAGGTGTCAGGCTTGCAGATGGAACAGTAAAGTATGCAGATTACATCATCGGAGCCTGTGACCTTCACGCGATTATGTATGATATGTTAGATGGCCGATACATGACACCAAAGATTGAGAAAGCATTTAATGAATGGCCTTTGTTCAACCCCATAGTACAGGTTTCTTTCGGTATTGACCGGACCATAGAGTGCCAATATCATACCTATCAGGTTATTGCGCCAGATGCAAAAATTGGAAGTACCCTCCTGAAAGGTGGGTATGGGGTTTCCAACTATAACCATGATCCTGAGATCACACCTGAAGGAAAGTGTGTGATGAAAATGATTTTTGATTCACCCATTGAACTTTGGGAAGGGCTGGATGGTGAGGCATATCAAAAGGAAAAGGAAAGAATCGTCCAGGATGCCTCGGAAAAGCTGGAGCAGCTATACCCGGATGTGAAGGGGCATATTGAAGTGGTGGATGTAGCCACTCCCTTAACCGGAATCAGGTATACAGGCGTCTGGAAAGGTGCCTACGAAGGATTTCAACCAACCAGTAAAAACTTTAGCAAGTCTTTGAAAATGACACTTAAAGGATTGGATAATTTCTTTCTCATTGGTCAGTGGCTATTTCCGGGAGGTGGGTTGCCGCCTTCGGCCCAATCAGGTAAGTGGGTATTCCAATTGATAACCGATATGGAAAAAAAGAGATTCAAAGTGGTGTAGTGGAATCTTCAAAAAGTATAAATTTGCGGTGTGGAAATCACCGAACTCTATACCAGTCTGAAGGAGGCTTATACCGCCGAAAATCTGGGCCTCATTTCGGGTCGTATCATCGACTTGTTCAGAGATCGCAGGTATGATGCTCTTAAGGCTGTACATCAGGTGGTCAACGAATATAATCCATCAATAGAAGAGAAGATAAACAAGATTTTCTCCCGGTTGATGATGCTGTACCATCCCGACAGGCTTAGCCAATCTTTGAATCAATTGGAACAAGCGTATCTGAAGGGTGATTTTGAGGAGCTCTATACCATGTCCCATATCCTGAATGTGCAGAACCTTAAACCTGAAGAGGTAGTCGTCAGTTCGATAATTACAGAGGAAGACCTGGCAGAAGAGTTCGGATGGGATGCAGCTGAGGATGGGTATTCCTATTTTTCGGACCAGGAGGGGAGTGAGATTGATGATGATGCCCTTGATTATACAAACCGAAGTTTCCTTACGGCCTTGAAAAGAAGGTTATATGGCAACCTGAATGTGGATTTCCCCATGTACCTTCTTGAGGATCTGGAAGAGATTGAAATGGCCGATTATGAGATTGAATTTCTGGATGGAATAGAGGCTTGTCGACTTGTCAGGGTAATCGATCTATCCAATAATAACCTCACCGACCTGACTGATTTGCGTTACATGCATCAGGTTGAACGGTTATACCTCTCCAACAACCATATTGGAATGATTGATTCCCTCAGCAACATGATTGTGTTGCAGGTATTGGATATCTCTTTCAATGATGTGGATGACCTTTCCCCTCTTTTTGAGCTATCCCACTTAAGTTACCTCAACATAATGGGAAATCGGGTACCGGCATGGCAACTGGAAAAACTCCAGTTAAAAGGAGTAACAATCGTAGAATAAATCAGAGCGCTTGTTTTAAATCCGATTCCGAAGCGTTTAAATTCCCGCTCCATGAAATGGGAAGTTCCACCATAAAGCCCTTTCTGGAAAACAGCATGGTCAACTTTTCCCGGAAAAGTAAACAAAACGGTACTTATGGCAGCCATTCCCGAGCTGAAGACAAGGGCGCTTTCAGAAACTTCCAGGGAAGCGATCTTTTCAGCTACTGCCTTTTCATTGGGGGTGTTGAAATAACGGGGATAGATGGTGTCTTCCTGATCAATAAATTCAAAGAGGTGGAGGTGTATGGGGGAGTTAATACCCTTCTTAAGTTCATCACGCATGGTGCCTGCATGGACACACCTGGTTGGAAATCTATCCATACATTGCTGATTTATTGAACTACCTGGCTAACAAGGCTTTCATGGCTTCCACATTGGGTGGATTGATAACGCTTTTCGATTCTGGGGTATATAAAAATTCAAATAGCTTACTATAATGCTCCTCTACCTTGGGCCGAATGATCTTATAGGTGGGGTTCATTAATTTGTTCTCAATGGTAAAGCCCTCCTTCAGGACTCCGATATTGGCAGGGATCCACCGTTGTGGGAACATATCCCCATACTTACCACTGGCCCAGTATTCCCTTACCTCATTATCCACCAGGGAGAGACAGGCATGGATCCCTTCCTCAGAATGATTTTCAAGCCCCTTTCCTTTCAAATAGCGCTTCAATGCCTCCGGATCCGGGTATACCAATGCCACGGTATATGGATTCTGGTTGTTATGCAGAAGACACTGATCAATGTATTCGGATTGATCGGTAAAAGCCTCTTCAATCCCTTCCGGACTGTACTTCTCTCCATCATCAGCTATTAACAGGCTTTTATACCTTCCCAGCACATAAAGAAATCCATCAGTATCAATGTATCCCATATCGCCTGTAAACAACCACTCGTCCCTTACGGTCTCTGTAGTAGCATCCTCATTTTTCCAGTAGCCTTTCATTACATTCTCACCCCTGATCACAATCTCACCTTTCTCTCCCATGGGTAATTCATCTCCCTCATCATTGCATATCCTGATCTCCAGGTTTTCAGGAATGACCCCTGAAGATCCCAACTTATGTTTTTCCGGACTATTGGCACTAATGATAGGGCTGGCCTCTGTTAAACCGTATCCCTGGTACATTGGAATCCCTATTGCATAGAAGAATCTTTGAAGCTCAATATCCAACAATGCTCCACCGCCAATGAAAAATTTCATATTTCCTCCCATGGCATTTCGCACTTTCTTGAATACCACAGCATCAAACAACGCATAAATGGGTTTCAACAATGCTTTCAATCCCTTACCCTTGTTCCAGCCAATACCATTGTACCGGTATGCAATATTTAATCCTGCCTTAAATAAGGAGTAGGTGAAATTACCTTTGGCCCTGACGCCACTTTCAATATTGTTTCTGAAATTCTTAGTCAGGGTGGGCACACTGAACATTATTTCCGGTTTTATTTCCTGAATATTTTTGGAAATATTCTTCCGGGTTTCAAAAGAAGTTTCCCCCATCTCCAGAGTAGCTATACTTGCGCCATAAGCCATGACTGTAAACAATCCTGCCGTATGTGCAAAGCTATGGTCCCACGGTAGAAATAGGAACATCTTATCCTCTTGCGGAATTGTTAGCACAGTCAGCGCCTGCTCTGTATTTGAGGTGTAGTTCCTCTGACTCAGCATGATCCCCTTTGGATCAGCTGTGGTACCCGATGTGTAGCAGATATTTGCTGTATCGTTTGGGCTTACAGACTCATAGACTTTTTTAAAGGACTCGAAATCTTTCTCAAGCAATTCCTTCCCTTTTTCCATCAGATCACCCATATATACTTCCATCTCATCATACTTCTCTTTTGGATCCATCAGAATGATCTTTTCCAGGTCGGGAAGCTCCTTTTTGATTGCATCAATTTTTTTAACCTGACTGCCGGATACTACCATCATCCGAGTGCCAGAGTGTTTCAATCGAAAGGTCAGATCGGCTGGTTCATTTAACTGGATAGACAGGGGCACATCAATGGCTCCCAGATAAAACATCCCCATCTCGGCTACTACCCACCAGGCCCTTCCTTCAGCTAACAACGCAAGCCGGTCACCTTTTTTTACCCCAATGGTCATCATCCCTGCCGCAAACTGGTATACAAGCTCTTTCATTTCTCCATATGTGGTTGGCTGAAAGGCACCATCTGTCTTTTCCCATATATAGGGATTGCCTGAGAATTTTTCTACGTTCTCTTCAAAAAATTGTACCAAGGATTTCATGTCAATATCACATGTCAATATCACATGTCAATAATCTGCTCTCTATCTGGTCCCACCGAGACATATTTAATGGGAACCTGAAGCTCTTTTTCCAGGAAGCGGATGTAGTTGTTGAGTTCCATTGGGAACTGCTCTTTGGTGCGCACCCCGGTAAGGTCAGTTTTCCATCCTGCCATCTCTGTAAAAACGGGCTTTACGTCTGCCTCCAGGTCATAGGGTAATTGATCAGATAGATTACCATCAATGGAGTAGGCTGTAGATATTTTAATGACGTCAAAAGAATCAAGTACATCGGTTTTGGTCATGATCAGTTGAGTGACTCCATTGAGCATGAGGCTGTATTTTAATGCAACCAGGTCCAGCCAACCACATCTGCGCGGTCTTCCAGTGGTAGAGCCAAATTCTTTTCCAATATCCCTGAGCATTTCACCCTCCTCATCAAGCAATTCGGATGGGAATGGCCCACTACCTACCCGGGTACAATAGGCTTTGAAAATACCATATACCTCACCAATTGTGGTTGGGGCAATACCCATGCCTGTACATGCGCCAGCACATATGGTGTTTGAAGAAGTCACATAAGGGTAGGAGCCAAAATCGATATCCAGCAGCGTTCCCTGAGCTCCTTCAGCAAGAATGGACTTACCCTCTTCCAGAAACTGGTTTATTGCATATTCTGTATCGACCCGCTTAAATTGACGGATCACTTCGATTCCTTCGAAGAACTTCTCTTCTTCATCCAGGTTGTATTCAAAATCGTACTGTTCAAGCAGTCGTTGGTGCTTGGATTTAAGAGCCTCGTATTTTGCCATAAAATTAAGATCAATATCACCCACACGTAGTCCATTGCGCCCGGTTTTATCCATATAAGTTGGACCAATTCCTTTTAATGTGGACCCGATTTTGGATTTTCCCTTGGCAGCTTCCGAAGCAGCATCGAGGAGTCGGTGTGTAGGAAGGATCAGGTGCGCTCTTTTGGAGATCCACAGATTCTTTTTCAAATCAATACCCAAGGCCTGTATTGAATCAATTTCACGCTTAAATACCATGGGGTCCAATACCACACCATTGGTGATAATATTTAATTTATCATCCCTGAAAACCCCCGATGGTATGTTGTGAAGGATATGCTTGTGATTGTTAAACTCCAGGGTATGACCAGCATTGGGTCCACCCTGGAAGCGGGTGATAATATCGTACCGGGGGGTCAGCACATCCACCACTTTACCTTTACCTTCATCTCCCCACTGGAGACCTAACAGAACATCAACTTTCATCCATTTAAAATTTTATAATTACCTGAAAATAAATTAATTAGAAATTTGTTTCATGTGCCTCTAAATTGTGAAATTTTATGGCATAAAATAAGCCGGTATTCCGGCATCTAAATCTGGATAAAAATAAAAAAAAAACCTCTAAAGGTAGGGATCACTTATCAAATATTTGAACTATTTATCACCATCGGTTTCATTCCTGCTCCTGCCATAGATATAGAGTGAGTGATGGCTGGGGGAGAAGTTGTTAAGTTCGCAAGCTGTCTTGATAATTTCTTCGATCCGAGGGTCACAGAATTCGAAAACATTACCCGTATCCAAATCGATTAAGTGATCGTGTTGCATGCAGTGATATGCCTTCTCGAACTGGGCGATGTTTTTGCCGAATTGATGCTTAACTACAAGGCTGCAGTCCAATAGCAATTCAATGGTATTATATAAGGTTGCCCGACTAACCCGGTATTTTTTGTTCTTCATAAAGATATAGAGTGATTCTATATCGAAGTGTCCATCCCTGGAGTAAATTTCATCCAGAATGGCAAAACGCTCAGGAGTTTTACGGTGGCCCTTTTTTTCAAGGTATTCTGTGAAGATTTGTTTTACAGTGTCTTTTGTCTCCTCTTGCACCATTAATTAGTCTAAGTAAAAATTATGATGCTAATATAGCAATTATTTTAATTTAGAACGGATAAAAATGGAAATTTACTCCTTCACTTCGACCCTGTGAACCGATTCAATACCTTTGAGTTTCATGAGGTTCAGGATAAGATTGTTAAGGTCGTTTGTGTTGTGAACATAGAGGTCTATGGTGCCGTTGAATATTCCATCATGACCATGAAGGTTTATGGTCCGCATGCTGATGTTTAATTCTTTGGTAATGGTATTGGTGATGGAGTTGTATACGCCAAATCGATCCAATCCATTCAACTTGATCTTGGCGAGATATGACAGCACCTTATGTTGAGTCCATTTGGCGGCTACCAGTTTGTCTCCCTGACTTGACATAATTTTTACAGCAATATTGCAATCGGTCCGATGTATTAAAAGGGTCCCATTCTCCTGCCTCACCGCGACCACCTCATCTCCTGGGATGGGCCCACAACATTTAGCCAGGTAATAATTGCTCTCCTCATCTTTCATGGTCTCCCTTAGTATCAGAGTTCCCCTGGAATCATATTCTTCCTTCTGGCCCGATTTCTTCTGCGATCTCCCAAGTGAAAGATCCCATACCCTGACCCATTTGTTCTTGGTATTTTTACTAAGTATTTCCTTCAGGTTATCAAGGCTCACAAGTTCACTTCCGATTTTAGAGTAAAGTTCATCTTTGTGCGTTGAGTTGTAAGCAGGCACCAGCTTTTTTAGAATTCGGGAGCTAGGGGTCAGATTTAAATCCTTAAGCTTATCGATAAGGATTTGTTTGCCCACCTCAGTTCGGTTCTTAGTTTCTGATTTCACCCCATTTTTAATGGCTGTTTTTGCCTTGACAGTCGTTACGAACTGGTACCATTCAATGGTTGGCTTTTGAACTTCAGAAGTAAGGATCTCAACCTGGTCACCACTGGTGAGGATATGGCTCAATGGAACCAGGCGATAGTTCACTTTTGCTCCAATCGCTTTGTTTCCAATTTCAGTGTGGATATCATAGGCAAAATCGAGGGCAGTAGCATCTTTTGGCAGTGTAATGATGTGACCTTTGGGGCTGAAAATCATGATCTCAGAAGAGAACAGATTTAGTTTAAAATCGTCCAGGAATTCCATAGCATCAGTGGACGGGGTTTCAAGGGTTTCTCTAATCCGTTTGATCCACTTATCCAATTCCGATTCCGGAGAAGTTTTATCCTTGTACTTCCAATGAGCTGCAAACCCTCGTTCTGCGATCTCGTCCATGCGTTTTGATCGGATCTGTATCTCCATCCATTCCCCATTGGGACCCATTACCGTTGTATGTAATGCTTCATAGCCATTAGCCTTGGGGGTAGAAACCCAATCGCGGATCCGTTCAGGTTTAGGAGCATAAATATCGGTGATGATGGAATAGATATTCCAACATTGAGTCTTTTCAGGGATGCTTCCCAGGGAATCGAAAACAATCCGAATGGCAAAAAGATCATAAATCTCTTCAAATGTCACATTCTTTTTGTGCATCTTCTGCCATACTGAATAAATCGATTTGGGCCGGCCGGATATGTTAAATTCAAACCCATTTTTGTCCAATGCATCAATAATGGGCAAAGAGAAATGATTGATTAGATGTTGACGCCTTTCTTCAGTGAGTTTAATTTTCTCAGCAATTTCATTGTAGACCTCCGGATACCTGTATTTAAGACTCAGGTCTTCCAGTTCCGTTTTTAAAGCGTAAAGCCCAAGCCTGTGAGCAAGGGGAGCGTACAGATAGATGGTCTCCCCGGCAATTTTGATCTGCTTGTTGCGTGGCATGGAGTCCAGCGTGCGCATATTGTGCAACCTATCAGCCAGTTTCACAAAGATTACCCGAATATCTTCCGAAAGTGTGAGAAGCATCTTGCGGAAGTTTTCCGCCTGGAGTGAATTTGATTCCTTGTCAAAAACGCCAGATATTTTAGTCAATCCATCGATGATGGATGCGATCTTTTTTCCAAATGCATTTTCAATATCTTCGATGGTAAGATCAGTATCTTCAACCACATCATGAAGAATGGCACAAACAGTACTGGTTACACCGAGACCGATCTCTTCACTCACGATCACTGCCACTTCAAGGGGATGGATAATGAAGGGATCTCCGGACCTTCTCCTCATGCCTTTATGGGCCTCATTGGCCATTAAAAAGGCTTTTCTAATCAATTTCTCATCTTTTGCCGATTTGCAATAAGAACAATTCTTGATCAGCTGCTCTAACAAGTTGTTGATTTTATGATCCTCCGCAAGTATCTTTTCCTCCATATGCTTTCACCCTATCTTGGCTCTTTCTTGCAAAATTAGTGATAAAATGGAAAGTGTATGGGTACAGCGGCTGTTTTTTGAAGATCAAGGATACAAAACGGTCACATTCCCTGTGAAAGAGTTAGAAATTCCCGTATAATCAGTGTACTGGATGTAGTAAACATAGACCCCTTCTTGTACAAATTTTCCACTTTGAAACCTTCCGTCCCAACCTTGACCCGGATCAGTGGTTTCAAATAGCTTTCTCCCTCCGCGGTCAACAATGATCATTGTATAATCCTTGGGAGCGAAATCAATGATTGGTTTGAATTCGAAATTCATATCGTTACTTCCAGGAGTAAAAGCATTGGGGATCTGAAGGTGGGATTCAACGGTAACCGAGATAATGTTTGATACACTGAACCCCGGATCGCCTGGGCCACCCTGATTTCCAAATGCAATTACCTTATATTGAAGTTCACCAGGTTGAAATCCATTGATTACAGATTGGAGATTTTCACTCCAGGAGGTTGTACCTGGACCCACAGTTTGGATATCATAAAACTCACCAGAACCATTTCTTCTTTGAATTGTATAGCCTGAAAGGCCATTAATGTATGTGTTATACGAGTTCCAATTCAGGGTTACGATCTGTTCATCAATATTGTAGCCAAGTAAAATACTGGTTCCGGGATTTGATTCTGATATCACAATTGGCTCAACACAGGACAGAGGCAGGAAAATAGATTGAACCCGGTATTCATAACTTGAGGTGAAAGTTGGGAAATTATCAGATATTTGGGTGGTCTGTCCTGCATCCAGGATGGTCTGGACTTCGGTAAATGGTGTTCCTGAGTTACTTCTTCTCATCACCCTGAAATCATTAACCGGGCCATCCACGTCAGCTGTAAATTGAATTTCAACAGTAGATCGATCAATCACCGATACATAATCAATGGTCACATACCCAGGAGCCTCCGGATAAAGAGATTCCACCTCTTCAATAGCTGAGAGAGAGGTGAGACCACTTGTATGGACAGTCTCTATATAATAGTGATAGGTTGAACCAACACTGATTCCTTCATGAGAATAGGAAAGGGTGGAGGATGAGACGAAATTCAGTAGTTGCATCGAGCCTGCTGAAGGGCCGCCGTAGATTTTATAACCTGAAATGTTCCCTTCCCACCCCTGGTAGCCATTCCAGGCAATGCTATTTGAAGGCACGCACGGATTAAAATCAATGGAGGCGGAGACCGCACGGTGTACATTTTGATCAAAAAGGCTTTCATTACCGGCTGTATCCATTGCTGTTACTGCATAGGCGAGGTTTTTAGCCCCCCCGCTCATGTGCGTATATTCAAAGGTGTTGCCGTCAAAGGTTGCTACAAATTCGAATACCTGATCACGCTGCTTATATAAGGTGTAAAACTCAATATCAACATCCGTACTTGCTTCCCATTGAATAAGAACCCCGCTGTTGGAATGATCAACAGTGACACGGATAATATCAGGTATATCAGGAAGATCCTGGGCAATGGTAATGATGGGATACACCATTAGGAGGACAAGTAAAACAACCGTCCAAGTGTTCCTTAGATATTGTA
>SDBT01014016.1_pt1 | contig 12816 bp, 8 predicted proteins | sample 2277101 | NCBI WGS metagenome assembly SDBT01 (sample SAMN10404973, study PRJNA504765) | marine sediment metagenome | isolation source: marine sediment core GS10_PC15, 103 cmbsf | place: Arctic Ocean: Southern Knipovich Ridge | collected 2010 | reverse complement strand
TTTTTACTGCTGTTGTAACTCTTACTCACCGGGTATTTTTTATTATTTAAGCTCAACTTTGCTCTTACCGCTTCCGACAGGTCGATCCCGGACTCATCGCTCAGGTACAGGAGGTATATCAGGATATCGGCAAGTTCATCTTTGACTTTTTGTTTTCCTTTTTCTGAAGACAGAAGCTGTCGGACACCGGATTCCGATTTCCACAAAAACAGTTCCTGGAGCTCGGCTGATTCAACCGCAAGCGCAATTGATAAATTTTTTGGGTCGTGGAATTTCTTCCAGTTTCTTTCATCCCTGAATTTTTTTACTTTCATTTTTAACTGCTCAATGGTTGAACTGTCGTCCATCATTTTTCCTTATTTAAATGATTAATACCGGATTAAATACCAGTTTTTTCCATTCCTGTTAAACAGAGCAAAATCCGATATTCAGCCACGAGCAGAGACTCTCCAGCCTGTTCTTGACATGCCCGGGCACCACAACCCAATGCTGGCTCACGCCGATCTGAACTGTCCTTTCGCAAAACGCTTTTACCGGCTTTTCAATTTTGCAGAATAGATGGCAGGTGCCTTCCATTTTCGGCGGACCCTCGAGTGAATATCCCTCGAATACCGTCCACCTCAGCTTGTCGCCGTTATAAACGCAATTAACCGCAGTAACAGGCCCGGGTTTATATTTATAATACGCACTCGCGCCGGTAAAAACGTCGGAATTTTCATATTCGATATCGCTTACGATCCTTACAGGCTGATCTTCATCAAAATTGCTCACATTATGATACCCGGGGTGCCCCATGAGAAGGGCGTTTTTTTCAAGGTCTGCTGTATACGTCTCTGTATAAAAGGGCACATCCCCTGTAAAAAGCTGCAGCACGTACATCGCGATCCCTGCGGCAACATCGGCCTCCATGTTTACTACAATACCTGAACCGGCAATTTCAGGGTTCGGGAGGCAGGGGCGCAGACCAAAACAGTTGTGCATTTCATCAATGACGTCGTTCATCACAAAAATATTTATCCGTTCTTCAAGAAGGATTTTTTCCATAGCGATGGCGTACTTGATCCCTTCGTTGAGGTTCTTTTGGTTTATTTCTATCTCATACCCCTCGTTTCTCAACCTGCTCTCAAACTGTCCGATCTCCCCTTCTGTGCACGCATCCGCTACCTCCTTAAACCGGGACAATTCGAGATATTTCAACTCCACTCCGTACAGATCTCTTATCCTGAACTCATCCACATACGTAGTGGACATCACGTCGCACCGGAATGGCAGCACCCCGCACCGAGCGTTTTTCAGGCTTTTCAGGACAGACAGCGCAAGACAGTGCTCGTTTATCTCATCATAAACGTTCATGTCGCGGTAATACCCGGAAACCGTCCTGTACTCATAGCCTTCTCTTTTAAGGAACCCGCTCCACTGAAGCATCGCTACCATTCCCGAGCCTTTCAGCATGTCCTGATACCCGACAAATTCTGAAAGGGTATTATAAGGGAGGAATAAACATACAATAAATGGAAGCTCCGGCAGCTCATTTAACGCGGCCCTTATCAACTGGTCTTCAGCCCACATTAGGGGCGCGATAATAATACCATCGGCCCCTGCCGACCTTATTTCAGCTGCCGCGCGGTCGGATTCTTCCTTTGAAAAGATAACCCCGCTATATACCGGCTCCAGAAACGACGATAGGTTCTGTATTATTTCCTCGCCGATCCCGTCAACCTCACCGGTGATGCTCGACGAAGATGATTGAAGACCCACATCCCTGAACCACCCGGATGTAAAAAATAAGATGCCCATCTTTGGTTTTACACCCATAAACCCTCCGGTTATTTAAATTGCTGAATAGCAATAAATTAATTTTTATTTGGCAGTCAGGCAATGAGAAAAATATAGCTCGATAAACCTGTTTTCATAATAAACCAAAAAACGCCCTCACTCTTTATAGTTTTTCCTGATCAAACAGGCCGGTTCCCCATTTGGGCCAAAACAGTCTTCTTTATTTAATTTTTAACAGCTTATTCAGTTCTTGATAACTTTTCCTGATCAAACAGGCCAATTCCCCATCCGGGTCCAGAAGGCAGACATCCTTTAAAACAAGATCAACCCCGCCTCGGTCAACTTTTTTCAAAATCTCAACAGCAGATTTATCACGCCTGTCATCGTACCTGATGGCCGCCGCAATACCCAGGGCAAGGTTGGAGGGCACAATCCCGTATGAGATAGCTAAATTTGCGGCTCCCACAAGCCTTTCGTCATGACCCAGTTTCCGGACAGGGTCCCGCGCCCCTCTTTCCACTGTGTCCTTCAGGCCTTCGTTGTCAAACCTCCGGACCAGGTCCTCTCCATATTCTCTGTTTTCAACCTCAGTAAAACCGTGCTTTCTACAGAGAGCAATGGCTGACTCTTCCATGGATGCTAAAAGCCTTTTCCTTACAACACCGTCCCTTACCGCTTCGAACACGTGCCTGTACCCCTTCTGGTAACCCCAGTAGGAGCACAGGGCGTGCCCGGCGTTGTGCATAAACAGCTTTCGTTCTACAAGAGCTTCAAGGTTGTCGTGCGGTATCATTCCGGTTATTTCAGGGACCGGTCCCTTGAAACCGTTTTTTGCGACAGGCAGACGGCTGTACTCTTCAGCTTCGATCAGCATCCCGGGCCCTTCCTTTTCAGTTATGTCCGGTACCATCCTGCTCACCACCGATTCAACAAGTCCAAGATATTTTTCGGCATATGGTCTTATTTCATCTTTTAAATTCTCAAATATATAGTTCTTGAGGGTCGCCGCGGGATGCGGGAGGTTTTCACAGATTATTATATCCAGCGGAGCTTTGACTTTCAGAGCAGCCCTTTTTTCGATACCAAGCGCGATCAGCGACGAGACAGGTTTCAAAGCTCTGGCACCTACGGCTGTGGCCGCGAGTTGGACTCCTGCCAGCGCATCAGTTACCAGATCCACATCCCCGGCGTCGATGCCTGCAATGTTTTTAACTTCTATCAATCCGCCGGAATCTTCGACGCTGTCCTCATCAAAAAACCCGGCCTTCAGGATCTTTATTCTGTAGGCTTTATGATGATTTATTTTTGAAATCAGTTCCCTGTCAACATCCACAAAAACTGTCTCGTAGCCGGACCGGTAGAAAAGTTCACCGAGAAAACCCCTCCCTATTTTCCCAGCGCCGAACTGTATGACTTTTTTCATATAACCCCCGGGTAAAGAAGTGCGAAACTGCTGTGTTCAATTAGGTCCTGGTGACAACTTCGTTCACCACTAAGCCGGGCAAGCCCGGAGTGGCACAAAGAACTAATTAACCTGTTTTCCGTTTTTTACAGGAAGCCCTTATTTTTGTAGTACATCCTGGCTTCCTCGAGTATGTTATCTATCTCCCTGTCCTGGTCCTCCGGCAGCGGGGGAACTTTGTGGGTTTTAAGGATCTCTTCCATCCTGGACTTTGCGTAATCGAGCGCGGTTTTTTTGCCCCCGCTCAGCCATTCCGGATAGGTCGACCTGTCAGCAGCCACCGGCTCGAACCGCTGGGCCCGCCAGGTCTTTCTTGTGTGTGTCTTTCCCAGATAGGAGCCCGGTATGGGGCCTACCTCGTCTATGAGGTCAAGGGCCATTGTTTCGTCGTTCACCCTGAACCCTTCCATAAAACGCCCAACCCACGTGGCTATGTCGTCGTCAAGCACAGCCATAACGGGGTGATAGGTGTACTCACCGTACACACCGCCGTGCAGCACAATAAGGTTCGCCCCTGACATAGCAGCCGCAAGAGTGGACAGGGCCCTCTCATATCCGGACTGAATATCTACCGTTTTGGAGCTGCACATGCTGGGACAATTAGCGAACGTGGGGATATCATACCCTCGCATCACCTGGTTAAAAGCCGCTGTGTGCAGGGAGGACCCCAGATCGCCGAATAACGGGTGTCCCGTGCGCATGTCAAGGGGCATAGTGTAGTCCCCTGCCACGATCCCTGTCCCTGGCCTCATAAGCTGTATCAAAGCCACCCCTGCCAGGGTTTCGGCGAGCGTGGTTACGAGCGACCCGGCGATAGTTGCCGGCCCGGTGCCTCCCATCATATCACTGCTTACCAGGTTGAATGGAAAGCCCGCTTCGGTGTGCCTGACGGCCGATTCGACAGATTCCCTGTCATAGGTCAGAGGCGCCGATGACCCGAGAAATGCAAGCATATCAACGCCTACTGTTTTAGCGATTTTTATGTGAAATATCTCGAGGTCAAAGGACCCCGCTGCCATAGTGATTTTTGTGGTGTTCCTTACATGACTTATTATATCAACAAGTGTTGCGATAACCGGGGGTACATCCACAAGTTCGGTGTAAGGGGCTGTATCCGCTACTATGTGTATGCTTTCAAGCGCGTCAGAAACTATTGACGCTTCATCGAGCTCCTTCACCGTGGCGGGCCTTGTTTCCCAGGTATCCAGGTCCACGATCCTGAGCCCCGCGCCTGCAAGATAATGAAGCCTGCCGCCCCCGATCCTCAGGTCATGTTCAGGAATCCGCGCTTTTAATTTGAAGCTGCTCGGCGTCGTGCGCAGGCATTTTTCGATGATCCAACCGGGGAATCTCACTCTCCGGCTGTTAAAGTCGACCTTACAGCCGTTCTCTTTGAAAAGCTCTAAAGCCTTTTTATGCTGAAAGGTCACACCGGTCGTTTCGAGGACTTCTAAAACCCCGTTATGTATTGCCCTGACGTCCTGTTCGGTCAGGACATCCACAGGATTGAAACTGCGTAAAAAGCCTTTTAGCATTGACCCTTTCTCCTTTTATTATCAAGGATTTACCTTTAACAGGCCCCTTTACTTTGAAGTTAAACCCGTAAACACCGACTCCTTCCAGTGGAGTATTATTTTAATTGCCTCAAACTTCTCTACAGCAGGACGCCGGCTACTTTTTCGATAGCTTGGGCAATCTGCTCGCAATCCTCTCTGCTCATTTGAGGCGGTATGTCAAGGTGCACGGACCTGGACAGCCACCCCAGGGTGTTCGGGCACATGTCTTCTGAGTACGATATCTCTTTCCCTGAGGGCGACATGGGGCAGTTGAACGGGCACCCCTCTTTCGTGGGCATCATTTTTTCCATGAGCATTTTCCAGTGCGCGAAAATATGCCAGTCCGGGATGCCTTTGTTGTATATACCGCCGGCTTCTACGCCTTCAGCATTCAAAGCCTTTACAAATTCATCAACTGCTTCCGCTTCGGGGAGATACATTACAAGACAGACAGCGACATCCCCCTTCTCGTCGGTAATCTCTCTGAAATCAAGACCGGGGATATCCTTTACACGCTCTTTTATTATGCTCCTGTTTGCCCGCATCCTTTCAACGATACTTTCAATTTTTCCAAACTGGGCCAGAGCGACAGCCCCGCACAGCTCACTCATTCTATAATTGACGCCGAAAAATATTTCTCCCTCAAATTCGGGCGGGGCAAACCGCTCTTTACGCCAGCACGCGCCTACATCGTGGTATGCCTGGGCCCTTGTGTAAATAAGGTCGTCGTTTGTGGTGAGCACCCCTCCTTCCCCGGCGGTGATTATCTTGTGAAACTGCAGCGAAAAACAGCCTGCGTCACCATAGGAGCCGAGCTTTTTACCCCGATAGCTCCCTCCGTTCGCCTGTGCCGCGTCCTCAATGACCCTGAGGCCGTGTTTCGACGCAAGTTCCATTATCCTGTCCATCCTCGCCGGCATTCCCCTCATGTGCACGGGGAGTATGGCTTTTGTGCGCGGTGTTATTTTTTTTGCAACGTCCTCGACATCTATTGTAAGCGATTTATCGACCTCCGCTATAACGGGCACAGCCTTTGCGGCGACAACCGCGGCAACAGACGCGAAGAACGTGTATGCCGGCACAATGACCTCATGCCCCGGCCCGACACCGGCCGCGATAAGCCCGGCTACCAGAGCGGATGTGCCGGAATTAAGGCCAAGCGCGTGCCTGACACCCAGGAAATCCGCGTACGACTTTTCGAGTTTTTTCACCTTTGACGGAAACTCCTCAGGCCCGTAGTACCTGAAAAGCCACTTTGCGTCCAGCACCTCCATTACTTCCTTTTTCTCTTCTTCTCCTATCTCCATGCCGCCCGGAAACATCGGTATGCCCGGTGTGCTTTTTGCCTTGGGCCCTCCATTGATAGCAAGATCGGATTTTGTGTATTTCATTTTTATTCCCCTCCTGGACGGAATTTATTGACTATGTCGTTTAATTTTTCAGCGCGCCCCCTGTCAAAAGGAACAGGTCTTTGGGTGCTGAACTGCCTGACCCTGTCACGGGCAATCTGGTATGTATCCTTCGAACCGGAGCTTTCCCACAAAGCCCGGGGTTCTCTTACAGACACCCTTGCGGCTAAATACTCATCAGAACGCAGCCATTTGAGCGTGTGCCCGGAAGTAAGATAGGCGTCGTCTGCCGATCCGGGCCCGATCCCTTTTATCAGATCAACCGCTATCGTCTCATCATTTATTACGAGACCATCGGCAATCCTCTTTGACATGGCTGAGATCTCCTCGTCCATGACCAGCTGTTCGTGGCTGCAGGTCATTCCGGTCGCGAACATACCGCAGTTGACTATCAAGTCGTTGCCGGCCCCGACAGAACAGAACATGCTGAAAGTTTTTTCCCACGCATTCTGCTCGTCGTGAGCGTGGTTGTCCGAGTTCGGCGCGGTAGTGTGAGACGGGACGTGATAAAAACGCGCGAGCTGCGCGCCGGCAATACGGCATATTGTCGTTTCTGTTGAACCGACAAGGGCTGCTGCGTTGCGCATTTCAGATACCGTCCAGGAGTTCGCGTACAATACTTTTGTTCCCGGGTTCAGCATCTGGGTCATGACAAGCCCTGAAAGGCACTCGGCATTGTTCATCGTGATAAGACCCGCGAGGGTAAAAGGCGCGGACACCCCGGCATTCGGCTCCGGGAGTATCGCAATAGGCACATTGGTTTCCACGGTGTCCATAATTGCGTTTATGACGCGCTCTTCCCAGTACAGCGGGGACGTGGGAGAAAACTGGGTTATCCCGTACACCTTGCTTTTCAGATCGCCTTTGAACGCAGCGCCGAGCATTTTGATGATCTGGTTGTTTATCTTTTCATTGTCAGTTGAAAAAAAGACAGGTTTTCTGCTGTTCTCTATTACTGCTTTCACCCCGTAAATGAGAGAATCAGCCGGGTTTTTCACATCTTGAGGCATAACCGGGATGCCTATCATATGGATATATTCGAGCTTTTCACAGATCCGTGAAAAAAGCCCGACATCTGCTACTGTGGAATACCGGGTACGCCCTGTTTCCGTATCGACCCAGAAAATAGCATTGTGCCCAGCCGCAACTTTGGATACACCGTCCCCCAGAACGAAAGCGAACTCCCCCTCCCGGTCGAACACTTCAAATGTTTCCGGTATCGACTCAAGTGAGTTTTCAATCGATGATCTGGTAAAATACACAAGCTGATTTTCCATGTCCACCTTGAGCCCTTTGCCTTTCAGAAAGGAAAGCATCCGCGGGTTATATATCTTGACACCGCTGTCCGTCAATATTTCCAGCGACGCTTCGTGGATTTCCCTGACTTCTTTGTCAGAAAGCACCTTCAATGTTTCGAGTTTCATAAATCACCCCTATTAAAATCATTTTTACCCGATTTAAAAAACAACTTTCCTTATCTTCAGCATATCGGCCAGCATACTCAACTCCCCTTTGACATCCCCGTGTACAACGGACCAGTGATGACTGGTGCCGTGTATAGAGTTTGATTCTATAAAATCCTTCATAACGGGATCTATTTTTATCGAGCAGTGAGGGTAGCCTTCCACCCTGATATTTCCCCCGGCAGACTCACCTCCAAGGATAGTCATCTGAAAATCCCCGTCAATGCTGATAAAATTTACTATTGTCACCCTCCCGGGTTTTCCGATAAACTCCATCCACACACCGGATATATCCGATGTGGAGTCCATCAACTCATAATCCGGTATTATGTTAACGCTCCGGTTGCTTTCAGCCATCAGGTAATTTGACGGGCCGGCATGCCCGGTGTTTATAATATTGTCTTGTGTGTCAACGTTGAATATCTCAGTGAACATAACTGGTTTTCCCGTAAGCGCGTGAAGAATGACCATGGCCGTTGTCCCCCCGAGGTCACCCTCGTTCCCTACAACTCTATCTGACCTTGCCAGACTCTCAGGGTAAAGAACAGGTCTCAACCCCATGACCTCGTGCAGCTCGGGGTTCAGGTCGCTCAGCGCCAGGCCGTCTATCCCCATATCGTTCATGATCTTTTCCATACCTAAAGATGCCCTTGCAGAAGAAAAGAGGTTCTCGTCATTTACACGGCCGTCGATACTGAAATTCGATTTCACTTTTTCAACATAATCCTTGACGTCCCTGTCAGGGACGCTGTCAGCCGCCTTTTTCAGCTGCAGGACCGATATATACTCTACCCTCGGCCCGATCTTAGCGTAAAGCTGGAACTCGTCAACGTAGGTGACTATCATCTGATCGTTCCTGTAAGGAAGGACGCCCAGCTTCACGGTCTTCAATTTATTGCGCACCCCTGCCGCCCTGGCAAATTTTTCAATTTCAGAAAACGGGCCGCCGGCGTCAGGGCTCCCGTCCCCTGTGCTCCCGAAAACATACCTCGGCGACGACCCCATCATTCTGTTTACACCGAAACTCATAAAAGATCCCACGATCCCCGAGTTCCTGAAAAGCTCCATTATACTGCTCCTCAAAGGAGGCTTTTCATACGGGGTGTTCACCCACTCGATTACAGGCACAATTTCCATCAATCTCCTGAAAGGAAGCAGATATTCATCCTCGGACCAAACCGCAAAACAAAGCATGACCGCATCAACATCTTCGGAAAAAAACAGGTTTACAGCTTTACGCGCCTTCTCCATTGAATTCACGACACCGGCGTCGATCAGATCGACTTTTCCTGCCAAACCTTCTTTGATACGTCCGATGTCCTTTTTCAGGGACCGGTTAAACTGCTTTGACTTTTCATCTTTTCCAAGCACGACTTCCTCGAACCACCTTGCTGTAAAAAAAACGATACCAAGTTTTGGCTTACTGTCTTTCATTGCTAATGCTCTCCTTTATTCCGTGCGTTTGTGGTTTATTTAATAGTGCTGAAATGTCAATCAACTTTCAAACCCTTCGCCGTATCGATCAGAGCCTTGACATTTTCCGCCGGCGTGCCGAACGCTATCGGGGTGCCGCTGCTCGATATAAAACCTCCATCCCTGCCCGCCTTTGCGATCTGCCCGAGCACTTCATCCCTGACGTCCGAGACATTTCCGTGAAGCAGAGTCTGCTCCCCGCTGACATTGCCGAAAAGCCCGATCTCATTTCCCGCTTCTTTTTTGATCTCGCCCACATCATTTGTAAAACTTTTCCTCGATTCCTCGATCATTAAACCCCTGATGCCGGTCTCCCTGATATACCTGACAATTGGTGTAACAGATCCCCACGTGCATATAATCGGGTAAAGCCCGATCCTTTCAACTTCTCTGTAAAAATCGCGCTGGATCGGAAACAGGAGTTTTTTATACAGCGCCGGGGATACCATGTCGGCAGACAGGTATGAGAACGACTGCGAATAGCCGTGGGCCCCGTAATCCTTTACGGTCTGTACATATTTCAGCTGTCTTTCATACATTCCTTCCATGATAAATACAAACATTTCAGGGGCTTCGATAAGACTCGTCATCCCCAGCTCAAAGCCCAATATTCCGTCTTCATCCATCAGATCATGAACAGGGCCCTCGGTCGTGAGAAGGATAAACTTTTCCCCGCCGTATTTTTCAGAAAGGATTTTGACATGGTCGAACTTTTTCTTTTTACCGAGTTCCTCCGGCCCGAGATAGACAAGGTCCAGAAACTCATCGATCGCGCTTTTTGATTTAAAGCAGCGTACCTCTTCCAAAAGGCCGCGATATTTTGCATCATTGATCAATTCTTTTTTTGATTCAAAAAAAGCTTCCGCCACCTGGATAAAATCCGGGTTGAACAGTTTCTGTACGCTTATTTCAACGCCGGCAAGCTCTTCCCCGTGGATCTTCCAGACCTCTTTCTCGAGACTGTAATCCTCCAGTATCCCCTTCAGAGCAAACTTGTACATACCCCAGCCGTGGTACCCGGCAGGGACACGCTCCGTCTTTTCTCCGTGCAGTGCCCTGATAACAAGATCTTTAGAGTTCATTGCATTCCCTGTATTGAATTAAACTAAAAAAACCCTTTTAAATTTACTGTACGAATACTCCCGGTCACATGTTTATCGGATAAGAGCCGTACTTCTCAATAGCACTGTAAAAAGCCCGTATGTTTTCAAGAGGCACATCCAGCTGAATGTTATGGGTCGGGGCTATAAGGAAACCGCCACCCGGCCCGCAGGTTTTTATTCGCTCTTTGACTTCATTCTCCACATCCGCAGGTCTTTTGAAAGGCAGGGTGGACTGCGTGCTCACGGTCCCCCACAAGGCTATCCTGTTGCCGTACCTCTTTTTTATAAACGAAGGGTCCATCGATTCGGGCTGTACGGGGTTTAGCAGGTCCACCCCGACCTCAACAATGTCATCGATGACCGGCTCGATATACCCATCGCTATGAAAAGCGACCTTTACGTTTTTATCCCGCTTTTTCAGCTCGCTTATCATGTACCCCATTTTGGGTTTCACCATCTCACGGAAAGTCTCCGGCGACATCAGCAGGGCGTGCTCGCCCCCGATGTCATCCGCGAGCCATAAAATGTCCACCCCTCTCTCGAGCAGGTTGTACCCCAGCTTAAGGTGATACTCCACCGACATGTCCATCACCTTGTGCGCAATGTCCTTGTTTTGAATTATGTCGATCAGGCTCTGTGTTATACCCCTGAGATATTTCAGAGCTTCGAATATCGAGCAGTCGATGATACCGCATATGTACTTCTCCTTCCCGTATTTCGCGATTATCTCGTCGGCGTAGCCCATGTCTTCATCATCCGGGTCGGGAGGCACAAAACTGTCGACGCTGTCATCATCGGCAAGAGGGAAATCCACGATCTCTGTGTAATAGCCCGTCCCATTGATCGTGTCATAGGGTATTTTTCTCCACGTGATCCCCCACTCGTCTTTATAGGTGTCGGAATCAGTTTCACGATAATAGCCTGTGGACATACCGTACGTTAAAAGCAGCATGTCGTGACCGAAAAGCATGTCAAGCTCGGTCATACCCTGATATTTTATCTCAACGTTGCTCTTCATCCCCTGCAGCTCTTTTTTGTATTTTTCCTTCAGCATAAACTCCACTTCCGGGACAAAGGTCGCCATGTAAGGCACCCTGTCCGGCTCTTCGTGCTCCATCGCGGTCTGCATTCTCTCTTTTGACGTCATGATCAAACCTCCCCTGTTAAAGTCCTGTTTTGGCTAAACCTACTATAATTTTCCATCTATTTTATGTCAACGATTTTCGCCTGAGTTACTAATTACAAAAATAGTATTGCTTTTTTTCCTGTCATATTTTATAATAGATCAATTAGTTATTGGTACTTTAAAGTTTTACCCGCCTGAGCCGTGACCGGAGTTGACGCCATTTATTAATTATTCCAGTGGACCACAGGAATTTAAATACGATCTCCATATACGAAATCGGAGGTAACCAATATGACTGATTTTACAATGGTCATTCCCACCTACTGGGGAGGGTCCGGAGACCAGCTGATCAAGAATGAAAAAATAGTTTTTGATCACCCCACCCCGCTCGATAAAAAGGGAACTCTACCAAGCCTTCTTGACAGTTTAGACATTTTAAGTGAAATAGCTAAAGTCAAAATAGCAGTCATCACCGTGCCGAATGAACCCGGTATTTCAAAAGCCGTGAGTGATAAAGTCGAGGAGATAATCGCCCCATATCAATCACGTTACGATATAATCTCCCTTGACATATTCATCCTGGAAAAAATTGAAAAAGAGCTTCGTAAAAATGGTGTATCTCTGGAGGCCCTCGATCTTATAAATCTCGAGAATTATGCCGCTGTACGCAACATGTGCTCTCTGGCCGGTATTTTGAACGGTACCCAATGTACTGTATTCATCGATGACGATGAGGTATTTATCGATCCGAATTTTTTAGTAAAGATAATCGAGGATCTCGAGCACCCTGTCCAGGGTGAAACCATCGATGCCCTTGCAGGCTACTACCTTCAGCCTGATACATATTATCTTGATGAGAAAAAAGTCCCTGCGTGGCGACTCCCTTACTGGAACAACACAAAAGCTATGAACCAGGCGTTAGACCGTTTTATAGGCACTACGCCGCGGCTCAAACCGGTACCTTTTGTCTTCGGCGGCAACATGATTTTAACTTTATCGACCCTGATGAAAGTACCTTTCGACCCCAGGATAACAAGGGGCGAGGACATAGATTTTCTGCTGAACCTGCGTGTCAACGGCATCACCTTTTTTCTTGACCGGGAATTATCCGTAAAGCACCTCCCTCCCGTCACAAAACGGCCTGCCTGGAAAGGTGTAAGGGAAGACGCAATGAGGTTCATGTACGAAAGGAAAAAGGTCATAGACCACCTTGAACTTTCTCTTGAAGATCTGAAACCCTACCCCGGAATTTTTCTCGGCCCCGATCTTGTTGAACGTATCATTAAAACAAACGAACTGCTGATGGATGAATATGAATCCGGGGGGGATGATGATGGAGTCACCGAATGCCGGGCTAATATCGCCATGGCGGAGAACGACCCGTTTAAAAATGTAGACACAAGGGAATGGCTGAAAAAGCTCACAGCCTGGTGGCGGGAAGTAACATC
>SDBT01014015.1_pt1 | contig 12816 bp, 15 predicted proteins | sample 2277101 | NCBI WGS metagenome assembly SDBT01 (sample SAMN10404973, study PRJNA504765) | marine sediment metagenome | isolation source: marine sediment core GS10_PC15, 103 cmbsf | place: Arctic Ocean: Southern Knipovich Ridge | collected 2010 | reverse complement strand
TACATACCCTTAAGGGTAATAAATGTCCGCGAATAAATCCTTAACTGGTTGTTCTTAAGTTACTTACCCGCGGAAAAACGGTAAAATTAAATTTAGATCAGTACATATGCCCGGTTAAAAACCGGTCAGATCACGCAGCATTTCTAATCTGGCGTCAATGTCTTTTTTGTTGACCGAGTTAAATCCGTTGAGGGAAAAATCCTCGATCGTAAACGAAGCTACTACTGTACCGTAAGCGACGGCGGTTTTCAATGAGTCAAAATCGCATTTTCCCTTATCGGCGAGGTATCCCATAAGGCCCCCGGCGAAACTATCGCCAGCACCAGTTGGGTCTTTGACCAGTTCGGCGGGGTAGGCCGGTAGAATGAACATGTTTTCCCGGGCATCGCACATGATCGAGCCGGACTCGCCTTTTTTGACTATTACAACCTGCGGTCCCATTTCGAGGACTTTTCGGGCGGCTTTTATCATGTTAAGTTCGTCTGCCAGGAGGCGGACTTCCTCTTCGTTAATTATCAAACAATCGATCCTTGCCAGTAGCTTATCGAGGTCTGTACGGTGATCCTGTATCCAGCAGTTCATCGTATCTGCGGCAACGAATTTGGGTGATTTGACTTGATCGAGAAGTTGGTTTTGAAGCGCCGGAGCGGTATTGGCCAGGAAGATGTACTCGCTGTCGTTATATTCGGCGGGTACGGCAGGGGGGGCTTCGGCGAGAACATTCAAATGCATTTCGTCGGTCGTTCTGTCGTTCATTGCGCCGTGATAAGTCCCCGCCCAGCGAAAGGTCTTGCTGTTCTGTCTTATCTCAAGCCCGGCCAGATCGACTTTTCTTTCGGCGAACACTTCGGCCAGATCGAACGGGCAATCCGGACCTATTACGCCCAGCAGCCGGACCGGACCAAAGAAACTGGCGGCCATACTAAAATAAATACTCGAACCGCCAAGACAATCCTTACTAACACCATAAGGCGTCCTGACAGTATCAATCCCAATAGAACCTGTTACAAGTAGTGACATTTTCAACTATCCCCTGACTCAAACTGACCAATCGGCCAGTTTGATAAATTAAAAAACAAAAATAAAAAATCAAAATTGTGGATTCGGCCCGCCGCCTTCGCGGGGGCAGGCTTCGGCCGAGACTGTTTTATATTTTTTTTATGATAGTTGTAACATAATATTTTGCAATTACTTATGTTAATATTGAAACAAAATTTGGTAAGTTTTTGTCCACTGATTGAGTATCGGTTTCGAATTTTTACTCCAGGATTTTCCATTTATAAATCAATGAACATTGAATACCGTTCATCTACTCCGAAATAACTTTTTGTTTCTTCGTCTGCCTCTTCTGTGCGAAAAACCTTAAATCCTAATTTGTCCCAGAATGTTTTGCATGCCTTTTGCTCTCCTTTCCACCCTTCTGCACAGTCCGGTAGAACAAAGTGAACTTCGAATCTTTTCCAGCCCTGCTCTTTACACCATTTGAGTGAATGTTTAATAAGAGAGCTACCTATACCTTTTCGCCGATAAGGGCCTCGGATAGATGTAATACAGTTGTGTACAATTGTATGAGAAAGAGTATCTTCTTCGGTTCCCCATCCGAAAAAATTTATTTTCTGAGCCGTTTCTCTTGGGAAAAAAGTGTGATAAGCGACGACTTTTTCCTTTTCCCACACAACAAACCCACACCCGCCAAAACAGTCAATGGTTTCTTTGTAAATATCTACCAATTTACTTCTGTTACCATGAGTGCAAAACCGATCAAGGCTAGCACATCCTGCTTGTAGTTCATTTTCTCCAGGATCAAATGGCTCATCCCAAACTAAACAGCGGTCAGGTAGCCATCCATCGACCTTAATTGGTTTTATCTCTAAATTAACAGTATCCATTTGTTTGCCCTAAGTATATTAGGCATCATTTTCTTTTGGAGCCGAACCGCCCTTTGGATAAGCTGGCAGAGCTGGATTAATATGTGCCCAGGGAACCTCCCTTTCGGTCCACGTCTGGTAGCTCGGCTCGATCAACTCGGGCTCATCCAGACTGCCCGCCTTGATAAAGACAAGATCGGGGTACACCTCGGCACGTGTAAACAAAGGCGAACCGCATTGGGGGCAAAACTGACGTGTTATTTCCCTGCCGCTGTCAGCTCGGGTCGTGTAACCTTTGACGTTGCCGCTGAGAATACGCAGCTTATCTGCGTTTGAAAGGACGCCTACAGTATAGGGACCGCCGGTCGCCCGTTTACAATCATCGCAGTGACAATAGCTTGATTTCCCCGGCTGGCCATCGTATTCATATCGTACAGCTCCACATAAACATCCACCGCTTAATATTTTTGCCATTTTAACTATCCTCTGATTGAGTATCGGTTTCGAATTTGTTTAATGTATTGTCTATTCTGGCTAAGGTGTTTTGTAGGCCTAACATTTGTACTGAATCGAAGATGGGCAGGCTTACGGTGCTTCCGCAAAGTGCAACTCGTAGCGGCTGGGCTACTTTTCCGAGGCCGACTTCTCTTTTTTCGGCTAATGATCTTAGCATGGTTTCGATGTTTTCTTCGGTTAACTGTTCCATCGATTCCAGTTGGTCTCTGATAATCTTAAGAACCTCCAGGCCCTGGTTTTTCATCAGGACTTTCTTTACGGACTTTTGGTCGTATTCGATTTGTTCGTTTTCAATGACAAGGAATCTGCTTTTTCCTTCTATCTGTGCCAGGGTCCGGGAGCCCTGACTTAATTCCAGAATCTTTGCGAGTTTGTCGTCGTCGGCTTGGCTTAGCGGCGAATTGGCAACATCAAGATACACCTTGAAATGACTCAAGAGTTTATCTTTTGATACCATTCGGATATGTTCGGTGTTGAAGGAAAGAAGCTTAGCTCGATCGAAGAAGCTGTTGGCCTTTGTAAGTCGCGAAAGGTCGAAACATTCTATAAGCTCGTCGAATTGCATAATCTCACGGTTGTCGCCGGGACTAAAACCTAATAGTGCAATAAAGTTTACCAGGCCTTCGGGTAAATACCCGCTCCTGAAAAAATCGACGATGTTAATTTCCGGCAGGACAATCCCAAGGTACTTTGCCATAGCATCGATGCTCGGCATGTCGGGTGTGCTTTTTCCGGTGAGATAGCTTTGCAATTGCTCGGTATCGATATCACTTGCGCCGGCGAGTTTTTCAAGGTCTATGTCGCCAGCGGCCTTGATTGCCTGTCGTAGCGTTTTAGGGCGTTCTCGTTTCGAGAGCTTTCCGCCTCCCTGGCTTACAGTAACGGACATGTGTGCATAAACGGGGATTCGAAATCCAAGTGCCTTTTGCAGTACCTGATGTAGCGGGGTATTCATCAAGTGCTCCTGGCCTCGAATGACATGGGTAACTCCCATTAATTCGTCATCAATGACGCAGGAGAAATGGTATGTTGGAAAGCCGTCGCTCTTTTGTATGACGAAATCTCCGAACTCACCGGGTGCGAATGTAACCTGGCCTCGAATAATATCGCTAACAACGATTTTCTCGTCCTGGGGGATAATCATACGTACGGTAACCGGCTTGCCATCTTCACGTGCTTTTTTTGCATCTGCGGTGGTTGGAAAAACGTCCGGGCGCGGATACATGAAGCCCTTTTTTTGGGCCTCGGCTTTTGCTCGCATGGTCTGGAGTTCTTGGGTGGTATCGAAACAGTAGTATGCCTTGTTTTGCTGGATAAGTTTCGTTAGATATTCGTTGTAGATGCCGAGCCGCTGTGACTGTAGGTACGGTCCGTTGGGTCCGTCAATTTCCGGTCCTTCGTCCCAGTCGATACCGAGCCATCGCAGGTCGTCGATGACCTGCTGCATCGCAGTTGGTGTGTTTCGTTTTAGGTCTGTATCTTCAATTCGCAGAATAAATTTACCACCCATTTTTTTCGCAAAAAGCCAGCTAAACAGTGCGGTCCTTGCTCCACCGACGTGAAGATAGCCGGTCGGAGAGGGTGCAAAACGTGTTACTACGTGGTCAGACATAATTTACAATTCCCATTTCTGTTCAAAACCGTTAGAAATAAGTACAGTAAGCGACGCAAAGAACAATGTCAAGAACCAGTTATCAGCCTGTGGATTCCTTCCTGGTCAGCGGCTATAATGTCCGAAGATACAAAATCATATTTTAATTACCACAAATGAACCTATTTTGATAAAATTATCGAGTAAGGTAGGCATTAGTTATGGACAAACAAATAGTCATATCACGACTTAGAGAACATGCCGAGGAAATACGCAGGCGTTTCCTGGTTAGAAATCTCTCCGTCTTTGGCTCGTTCGCTCGTGATGAGGCAACGGATTCGAGCGATGTGGACGTGCTTGTCGCCTTTGATCGTCCAGCAACGTTCGATATTTTCATGGACCTGAAGTTTTATCTGGAAGAGTTGCTCGGAAAAGGGGTTGATCTGGTTACGGACAAGGCCCTTCGGCCACAGTTGAGAAAATCTATCCAGGAGGAACTCATCAATGTCGCGTGAGGAGTTGCTGTGTTTACGGGATATCGCTGGAAGCTGCCAAAAGATTATTCGTTTTACCGATGGTCTGAGCAGGCAAGAGCTTATAAATGACGATAAGACATACGACGCAGTGGTGCGAAATCTCGAAATTATTGGTGAGGCTGCCAAGCATATTTCGGAGGAACTCAGGAATAAGCTTCCACAGGTGGACTGGAGAAAAGCTTCGGGACTGCGAGATATGCTCTCACATGTATATTTCGGAATAGACAATGACATCCTGTGGGATGTAATTCAGAACAAAGTACCCCACTTGTTAGAAGTTGTGAATGAATTCCTCATGGACAGGTAACAAAAATTTATCCAGGCAATTCCAATAAAAGGTATCTAATATGACAGATAATAGCTTGAAAGATTCGAGTGTTAGGCTCGATTTCATTCGTACGATCGTATCCGAGGACATCAAGACAGGTAAATGGGACGGGGGTGTTGCGACTCGTTTTCCGCCCGAACCTAATGGTTATCTGCATATCGGTCACGCAAAGAGTATATGTCTGAATTTCGGTATCGGAGTTGAGTTCGAGGGCACGTGCAATTTGCGTTTCGACGATACCAATCCCGAAAAGGAGGAAGAGGAATATGTCAAATCTATAATCGAGGACGTTCGCTGGCTCGGCTGGGACTGGGAGGAGAGGCTTTATTTTGCTTCGGATTATTTTGGGCAGATGTATGATTACGCGGTTCAACTTGTAAAAGGCGGTAAGGCTTATGTCTGTGATCTGAGCGCTGAGCAGACGCGTGAATATCGCGGCAACCTTACCGAGCCGGGAAAGATGAGCCCATATCGTGATCGCAGCGTCGAAGAGAATCTCGATTTGTTTGAGCGGATGCGCAAGGGTGACTTTTCCGATGGTTCGCGCACACTCAAGGCCAAGATCGATATGAGCCATCCGAACCTGAATATGCGAGACCCTGTTATGTATCGCATCCTTCACGCCGAGCATCATCGCACGGGCGATGAGTGGTGCATCTATCCGATGTACGACTGGGCGCATGGAATTGAGGATTCGATTGAAAAGATAACGCATTCGATTTGTACGCTGGAGTTCGAGAACCATCGGCCTCTTTACGATTGGTTTCTGGACGAACTCGGTGCTTATCATCCGCAGCAGATTGAATTTGCCCGTTTGAACCTGACCTATACTGTGATGAGCAAGCGCAAATTGCTTCGGTTGGTAAAAGAGAAGCACGTAAACGGCTGGGACGATCCTCGCATGCCGAGTCTCGGTGGACTGCGGCGGAGAGGTTACTCATCCCAGGCGATACGCAATTTCTGTAAGGTCATCGGCGTAAACAAATTCAACAGTACGATTGATATGGCTCTGCTGGATCACTGTCTGCGCGAGGATTTGAATAAGACCTCACCTCGTGTGATGGCGGTCTTAAAGCCGCTCAAACTCGTGATAGATAATTACCCGCAGGAGCAGGTCGAAGAACTCGACGCGATTAACAATCCCGAAGACTCCGAAGCCGGGATCCGCAAAGTTCCATTCTCGCGCGAGCTTTATATCGAGCGGGACGATTTCATGGAAGATCCTCCGAAGAAATTCTATCGCCTCGCTCCGGGTAGAGAGGTTCGATTGCGTTATGCCTATTTCGTGACTTGCACCGACGTTGTCAAAGACGATGACGGCAATATCGTTGAGATTCATTGCACTTATGATCCGGCCACTCGCGGCGGTGACTCACCGGACGGTCGCAAAGTAAAATCGACACTTCACTGGGTGTCTGTCGCTAAAGCATTAAAAGCCGAAGTACGATTGTATGACCATCTCTTTACAAAGGAAAATCCCGATGATGTGGGCGAAGGTGAAGACTTTATCGCGAATCTGAATCCGAACTCGCTGGAGATACTGAGGGACTGCTATATCGAACCTTCCGTCAAAGATGCCAGGCCACTATCGCGTTTTCAGTTCGAGCGATTAGGGTATTTCTGCACCGACCCCGATAGTACCGCCGACAAGCTGATCTTTAATCGTACGGTAACACTACGAGACACCTGGGCAAAAATACAGAAGGCACAGAAGAAACAACAAGGCCGTAAATGACAGACGTTGAGCCAATTAACACGAACAAAAGAAAAAACCCGACGAATAGGGTTGCAAAGTTTGCGTTATATTGCAGTTGTTTCCTGTTGGTGGTAACGGTGGCTAACTCTTTGAGTTTTTATTTTTATGTAACCTCTGGAGGATTAAACCGTATAGCAGCTAATGTATGGCTTTATGTCTATTTTATGGATAAGGCTTGTTCAGTCATTGTCCTGATTCTGTTGTTTGTGTCGTTGATATGGAGTCCCCTTAGTACCGGAAAAATCAATAGTCTTATCTTAACCACGATTGGGATAGTAATATTCATATGTTCTGCCCAGATAGACTCATTTGTAAATGCTGGTTTCGAATCCAATGAAAACTATTCTGAAGAGTTGAGGTATTGGGGACATAATGAGAATGCTTTAAAGCTGATACATGTACTAATCAACGTAATCCCGAGATATTGTCAAAAACACGATGGGCGTCTGCCAGCGTTAGATAACTGGAACAGTGACTTTATCAATACTGATCCTGATTCAATGAATGTGCTTTTGGTCAGTGATTTAGATCGGTTTGCATTCAATGAAAATCTCGCAGGGCTCCAGTTGGATCAAATACCTGGCGGTGTTGTCCTGTTGTTCGAAGCCGAACGCGGAGAAAACCGAGTGGGCAGTGAAAGCTCGATAACGGCTTACCATCATTATGGCAAAGGTTCTATTGTGATGTTTGCAGATTTACGTGTTGAATTTGTCAAGGCTGAAGACTTTGATAAGCTGCGATGGAAGCCGTGAACAAGGCAGCTCCGTTATGATTTAACAGTCAGCATTCTTGCTGCGGCGATTATTAATAGGGCTATGAATATTATTCTGACGAGGTGTTTTGGTAGTTTGTGCATCAGGTGGCTTCCTATCCATGCTCCGACTATTGCCGTTGGTATTACGACGATGGCGATCCTGAGCGATTCGTTTAGGGCAATTCCGTGTTTATTCAGGGTGATGTTCTTGTAGAATGCTCCTATCAGTGCCATCGAGGCGATCAGGGCGGCTGAGTTGCTTATTGCTCTTTTTAGGGGCATCTTTAGACAAAGCTGCTGCATCGGTGTACAGACCGTTCCGCCTCCCAGGCCTAGAAAGCCTGCTGTAAAACCGGTCAATAATCCGCAACAAAGAGTCAGCGGTGTGGACTTGTGAACTTTCGATATGTCCAGACCATCTTCGCCGCCGTGTTTGTCTCTGAATTTGACGATGTTATAAATCGCGACATAGACAATAAAAAAGCCGAACAGCCTGGTGAGGTTTCTGCTGTTGGCCCCGGCAAAGAAATCTATGTTGCTAAGCCAGACTCCTGAGACAATGCCCACCAGCCCGGCAGGTATGAGCCACTTTACAACGTCGAAGACGAGTACGTCGGCTTTTCTGTGAACGACCACCGCCGATGCGCAGACGAAGAAATTGCATATCATCGCGGATGCCTGGTAGAGATGCTGATTCTGTCCGAAGGCAAAAACCATCGCCGGAATCATAACAATGGAACCTCCGATCCCAAGGAGCCCACCGAAGAGCCCCATTGCCAAACCAATTGCCGCGTAAATAAAATAATCCATAGCAAAAGTCGGTGACTGATCGAAAGTGTCTTTTTCAAAACCGTTTTAACCGAACAGTTCCTTGAACTTCTCGGCGATGTCCGGATGCTCGCAAAGGCTCTGGCCTATCAGGACAGCCTTGACGGGGACCTTCATTAATTTTTCGACGTCCTCTCTGGTCTTTATCCCGCTTTCGGCGACCAGTTCCAGCGGTTCGTCCAGAAGTCCAGCTAATCTGCCGGTAGTATTAATATCAACAGTCATGGTAGTAAGATCACGATTATTAATGCCAAGGACACTGTATCCCTTCTTGGGAAAACCTATCATGCTGCGGACCTTCATCAGCATATCGGCGCCGTGTACCTCCAGCTGAACTGTCAGTGTAAGCTCTGCCGCGGCGATCATAAAGTCCATCAGTTCACCACCCTTCAATGCCTCGGCAATGAGCAATATGGCATCGGCCCCGGCAGCACGTGATTCATAAACCTGCCAGATATCTACTATGAAATCCTTTCGAATAATGGGCAGATCAACGGCGTCTTTTATCTGCTTGACATATTCGAGTCGGCCCTGAAAGTATTTTTCGTCGGTCAGGACGCTGATGGCATCTGCACCGCAATCTTCATACGTTTTGGCAATCGCAACAGGATCAAAGTCCGTTCGGATCAGTCCGGCCGATGGTGACGCTTTCTTAACCTCTGCGATTACGTTTAGACCTCTCGTGTTTGGCTTTGTAACGGCCTTGTAAAAATTACGGCATCGCTCAAGTTCGCTAATCTGGTCTTTGAGTTGTTCCAGGCTTTTTTCGTATCGCCGTCGCTGTACTTCGACTCTCTTGTCGGCGATGATTTGATCCAATATATTAGGCAAGTGGCTTACTCCTGAAAAAGTTGCGATCCTCTGTTACTCTGCCATCTGAACGTAACCCATACGTACCTGGTTGATCATACCCGAGAGCATCTTTTCTTCGGTTTCGGAGAGATTTCCTTTGCACTTTTGCTCAAGGGTTTCGAGCATATCGATATTATACTTTGCCATTTCCAGATCCGGTTCTCGTTTTTGCCCTTCGACCTCCAAGACCCCCAGGGCATACATAGCCTGAGTTACCAGCATACTTACGAGTGCAGCAAAATCACCTTTAGGAAGTGGTTCGGTCCTTTTCTGCTGCTGGTCCTTGTTTTGGTCTTTTTCCACTTGTTCCTGGGCCTTTAGGACTTCCTTTTCTTTCTGGGCCTGCTGCTTCCAGTCTTCGTCCACAATTATCTTCTTTTCCTGCTGTTCTTGTTTTTCTTCTTCAGCCATGATTAAAACTCCTGACGAAATATCAACAATTAAAAACTAAGAACTCATAATGTAGTGAAGAATCTATTTTTCGTCAAAGAATCGAGATTCTTTCCCGGCGCGCCGGGACTCAAAATGACAGATAGTGTCTTTTCTACTGAGCAAACTCAAAACTAAAAATTATCTACGGTATTTCTTCACATCCCTTTCAATGTCCCTTTTATGTGTCCTCTCGTCAATCTTTTTTCGTTTATCATATTTTCTTTTACCCCTGGCCAGTGCCAGTTGGGCCTTTGCGAGACCACGATCATTAAAATATATCTTCAGCGGAACCAATGTAAAGCCCCGTTGTTCGAGTTTTATCCGTATTTTTTTGATCTGTGCCTTATGCAGAAGTAGCTTTCGGTTTCTATCCGGTTCGTGATTGTAGGCCCCGGCTTGGGCATAATGTGCGATTTTACATCCGACGAGCCAGCACTCTTGTCCGCGTAACTTTGCATATGAACCTTCAAGATCGGCTTGTCCGTCGCGAAGAGACTTTACCTCGGTTCCCAAAAGCGCAATACCGGCCTCGAACTTTTCTACAAGTTCGTAATCGCGGTAGGCCTTCCTGTTTACCGCTCTGGCCGAATGCTCTTTACTTTTATGCGTCTTTGCCGCCATAATGGGCTATCATACCCTGATTATCAGATTTTTGCAAGTATGTACGCTTGGGCACTCGTAATCTTCTAATCGGTCCATCGAGTAGCGACCTCGAGGCGATCAAAGCTTGTAGCGGCATCGGCCTTGGTCCACAAACCGACCTTTCCGGCCTTGGTGAAGGTCGAATCTTCGATCTCGATGAGTTCTTTTCCGTCAAAAGAAGCCGTAATCCTATTGGCCCGATGGGTAATCTTGATTTGATGCCAGATTTTCGGATCGGCCTGGACATTTGCAGAAGCTAATTGTTTTCGCTTGCCGTTTCTGACAAAATAGAGGCGGAAGTTATCTTCGAGCGGGTTCCAGCGTGCAATATAATAATTGTCCCGGTCCCTGCACCGCCAGAGAGGACCGCCACCCTGGTCTATTACGCCGCTTCTGGCCTTGATCCAGAGCTTGATTTGAAGATCTTCGTATTTTCCTTGATCGGCAATGAGCAGATTGTACGTCTGGCCACGATTGCTGTTCTGTGTAATTGCAATAACCGGTGTATTGCCCGGGGCTTTCAAATCGCTTATGACCTTCCATGTGGCTGGAGTACCGGTTCCGTTGGTTTCGGTTTTTATCCATCCGGTGGGAACCGTGTCAATATCTCTTGCCGAGGGCCAGTGAGGTCCACCACATGAAACAACAAGAATAGCCATCGCACAGATTAAGATTCCAACAAGAACCTTTTCCAAAAGTCTCGTTTTCATTTTTTCTCCTTTGGCACGATACTTTTAAGCCTTGCCGATTGGTCTAACGTTTTTGCCTTTAATCTTCTTTGCCGAGTCGCCTATATCCTGGCGCATTTTGTCGGCCAGAGACGTTAATCTGCTAACTATATCGGGATGGTGACTGGAAACGTCATGGAGCTCGGCGATATCGGTTTGGAGATTATATAGAGCCTGGGGACTTTTCCTGCTCCTGAAGACCAGTTTCCATTCGCCGCTTCGGACGGCATTTAGTCTGAGCTTTGAATAATAAAAGAATGCCTCGTGCGGACTCTTTTCGTTTTTTTCGGTCATCAAACCGGATATATCTTTTCCGTCGATAATCCGGTCGGGTGGCGGTGTTGTCCCGGCGAGTTTAGCTAATGTCGGCAGAAAATCTATCGTCGCGGCAATCTCCGAACATACTGAACCGGCGGGTATCCTGCCCGGCCAGCGCATGATACACGGTACTCTCATGCCTCCTTCGTAGGTACTGAACTTGCCGTCGCGCAAGGGCAATGCCGAGCCGCCGTTCTCACCTTTCGAGAGCCATGGTCCATTGTCGGAAGTGAAAATTACCAGCGTTTTTTCGTCGAGACCGAGTTTTTTTAAGGTCTTTAATATTTCCCCTACGCTCCAGTCGATCTCCTCGATCACGTCACCGTATAAGCCGCGTTTGCTCTTGCCTTGAAATTTCTCAGAGACAAACAGAGGTACATGCGGCATGGTATGCGGCAGATAAACAAAGAATGGTCTGTCCTTGTTGTTTTTGATGAATTCGAGAGCTTTTTCTGTATAGCGTTTTGTCAGTAGGCTCTGGTCGGGACTTAACTCTATCGTCTTTTCATTTTCGATAAGCGGAAGGGGTGGAAATTTCTTTGAGTACTTTAGCAACATATCATTGGAATATGGCAAACCAAAATAATAATCAAATCCCTGGCGAGTCGGAAGAAATTGCGGTAGATGCCCTAAGTGCCATTTACCGATACAGGCTGTGGCATACCCGCGGGCCTTTAGAAGATCGGCAATAGTTATCTCGTCGGGATTGAGTCCAACTTTGTCCCTTGGAAACAGCACCTTCGGTATGCTTACGCGAGGAGGATAACATCCGGTTAAGAGCGCCGCACGTGCTGGGGAACATATCGCCGCCGCGGAGTAAAAGTCAGTAAACTTCATTCCCTCGGCGGCCATTTGATCAATGTTGGGGGTAGTAAATCCTTTTGCACCATAGCAGCCGACGTCGGCGTAACCCTGGTCGTCGGTAAAAATTATAACAAAGTTCGGTTTATCGTTGCCTTTACCTGACATCGGTGCCATACCACTACAACCGCCAAGGCCCAGAGCTCCAACGGTAGCTGATACCTTTTTTAGAAAATCACGTCGGCTTTGTTTGTGCATCATTAATTGCTCCCTATAAAAAAAGCTTCGCCTACTCATTTCTTCAACAGCCATTGATGAACGAAAGCCGCAACTATCCATACTGAAAAACTTGCACAAAGAACTTTCCACAATGGCATGTGTCTTCGAAAGCAAAAAAATGCCACCAGGAAGAAAAGGATGCTTGGAATAATCCCCCACAATGCTGCCTGCGTAAAATCGGTCAAGGCCTCAAGATCAGATGGGTCCTTAACGTAAAGCCATACAAGTGCTGCCAGGCCCGTAAGGGGCATCACGGCAATAAGACCACCCAAACGGGGTTGCCTGCGCGCTATCTGAGCACACAAAACGATAACGCATACACTAAGTACATACATGAAGAACTTCATAAAGACACCGATGCTCCTGCTCTTAGATGCAGAGTACTAAAAACAGCCAACTAATTGCGAACTAATCGCTACTTAATGAATCTGATGCAGAGCGGATACTGGTAGCTTTCGCCATTATTGGTTTTAACCGCCGCGATTATTACAAAAATTACATCAACAATAAGCACCGCCGGGATAAGGAAAGCACCAATCACTATCAGGCAAAGTATGACTGAAGCCACAAAATAAATGTGGATCGAA
>SDBT01014014.1_pt1 | contig 12816 bp, 15 predicted proteins | sample 2277101 | NCBI WGS metagenome assembly SDBT01 (sample SAMN10404973, study PRJNA504765) | marine sediment metagenome | isolation source: marine sediment core GS10_PC15, 103 cmbsf | place: Arctic Ocean: Southern Knipovich Ridge | collected 2010 | reverse complement strand
TCCCCGGGCGCGCCGAATGAAATTAGACTCGATGCGCCCGCATTAATAAAACTTCCGAAATAAAAAGTGCTCTTACCCATCGCGAAAACTATTGCCCCCGGTGTCAAACCCCTCCGCCGAGCTCACTTCGTGTAATTGAATTATATATATAGAACTATTTTCATGGATCTATCTTGAACTATATAACCACCGAGTTAGGTCCACGGAGACATCTACTTGACAGAGCGAGATAACGGTGGGAGTGTAAGGGTATGAGCCCTGGTGCCAAGAGAGTACTTGATTCATTCGATTCCCTCTCCGGCGAAGAGCGAGAGGAGGTTTTTGCCGAACTCCTCCGTCGTGTTGCTCATAGCGATCATGGCTCACCAAGCGACGAGGAACTGGTTGCTGCGGCAAACGAGGTCTTCCTGGAGCTGGATCGTAGCGAGAGTCAGAGTTGAAAACTCCTCAGAGGGGTGAGGTTTGGCTCGTCGATCTCGGCCTCGCTGCTAAAGTCCGACCGGCGCTTGTGATGAGTGTCCCGCCGAGCGATGAGGATCGCGCCCTAGTGACCATCGTGCCTCATACGACCAGCGTGCGAGGTACTCGCTTCGAGGCCTCCGTCTTGGTCAACTTCCTCAAGGCGGGAGTCTTCGACACCCAAGGTATCGTCTCGATTCCATTGGCGAAAACTTATGCGCATGCTCGGCAAGCTCAAGCCCCACGAGCTTGCTGCTGTCGAGCTACGCTTGGGAGAGTGGCTCGGGTTACCTGCATCTCCACCCGAAGCCGGAACCTAACTCGGTGGAATCATCGCTGGCGCTCCAGCAGCCTTTAACACACGCCTAACCATAAGCGAGACGATTCGTGTCGTCATGAACACACAACTTGCGAGAGAGGACTCTGCCATTACGTCAAAGCCTGCCGGATAATGGAGTCGTGGCAGTAGGTCGCGGTAGCTGGGAGTGGCATCTGTCTGACCATTCATCCGATTGTTCGTATTTGGAGGGATCGTATAACTGGACTGTTAATCGGCCTGGGGCGGTGAATATGACGGACCTAGGCAGGCTACGGAGGGCATTATGATCCGGTTGCTTGGATGTTTTGCTATTCTGTGAATTGTCCTTCCGCTTACGACCGTAAACCCTCGGGATCATCGGAAGTGCGGATCCCTCGATGACAATGATGAATGTGCAGAAGGAGGTGATGCCAACCTTGAAGGTTGTCATCATCGGTGGAGCCACGCACGGCGGCGAACGTGCCGCAGTCACGCGGCCAGAGTTTGTCAAGGCGATTCGCGAGTTCATATAGAAATTCAATAGGGAGAACGGGCATGAAGCCGGGACGGATTTACCTTGGTCTTGTGTTTTGGGTATATTGATACCGTACACGCTGTTTGTACCATTCGTTCGAGAACACGGCTTTGACTTACCCCTACTCGTGGACCAGTTGTTCTCGACTCAAATCGGCGGCTTCTTTGGCTTGGACGTCATTGTGTCAACGGTCGTCCTCTGGTGTTTCGTCTATTTCGAAGGTCATCGAGCGAAGATGAAGCAATTATGGCTTCCAATCCTCGCGAGCTTGACGGTGGGTGTTTCCCTTGCATTGCCCTTGTTTCTCTACATGCGGGAGAGACGACTGCAAGTCTCGCTGTAGGTTTACTAGTGAACTGGCTATCTCTGTTAAGTCGTGCCGACGGGTTCGACTCAGCACACTTGTCGCAACCGGCAAAAGACGCGCTCGGCAACGCTCTCGAAGGAAAAGCCCTGACCCGGGAGAGTGCTTTTCCGCTCATCGAGTGCGGTAGCGACTCCTTGATCCCCCTATGTCAGGCGGCATCCAAGCTTCGCGACGACGGCAAAGGGCGAACCATCACCTATTCGCCCAAAGTGTTTTTGCCGCTGACCCGTCTCTGCCGCGACGCCTGCGGGTACTGCACCTTTCGGCTCGCGCCGGCGGCGGCCAAGCCTCTCTTCATGACCTTGGAAGAGGTGGTGGCGGTGGCCCGGGAGGGGAAAAGAGCGGGATGCACCGAAGCTCTCTTCACCCTGGGGGAGCGGCCGGAGCAGCGCTACCCGGAGGCTGAGGCTTGGCTTCGCTCGCACGGCTACAACACGACTCTGGAATATCTCCGTGATGCGGCTAAGAGGGTTCTCGAGGAGACCGGACTTCTTCCCCACTTGAATCCGGGGACGATGAGCCGACGGGAGATTGCCTTGCTGCGGCCGGTGAGTGCCTCCATGGGCCTGATGCTGGAGAACATCTCGCCGCGTTTGGCTGAGAAAGGAGGACCGCACGAGCAGGCTCCCAGCAAAAGGCCGCGGGTGCGCCTCAAGACCCTTCAACTCGCGGGAGAGGAAAAAGTTGCTTTCACCAGCGGCCTGTTGGTCGGCATTGGCGAGAATAGGGAGGAAATTCTCGATTCGCTGCTCGCACTTCGTGAGATGCACGCAAGCTACGGCCACATCCAGGAAGTGATTATTCAGAACTTCCGAGCCAAGCCGGACACACCCATGGGCTCGACTCCGAACGCCGGGATTGAAGATATGCTGTGGACGGTATCCGTGAGCCGGTTGCTGCTGGGGCATCGAGCCAACATTCAGGTCCCACCCAACCTCAACGCCGGTGATTACCCGGTTTACCTCCTGGCGGGCATCAACGATTGGGGCGGTATTTCGCCTGTCACCGTCGACTACGTGAACCCCGAAGCACCCTGGCCTCAGCTTCAGGCTCTTCGACAACGCACAGAGGAGTTGGGTTTCACCTTGCGTGCCCGATTGCCGCTCTATCCAGAGTACATTGAAGAGGAGAGGGGCTTGGTTTCGCCGGCCATCCGTGGCAGCATACAGACCCTGGCCGACGATCAGGGCTATGCAAAAAGAGATCGATGAGCATCATGCGCAGACGTTCTCCTGACGGTTGTTCCGCCGAGCCGGTGGAAAAGCTCCTCGGTGACCAACCCAAGGACATAGCGCGGGTATTACACAAGGCGCTCGACGGAAAAGAGATCTCCGTCGAAGAAGCGGTCGTCTTGCTCGGCACATCGGGATCGGCCCAGGCGGCCACACTGCGGGTTGCCGACGAGCTGCGACAGCGCACCGTGGGCGAGGTGGTCACCTACGTAGTCAATCGAAACATCAACTTCACCAACGTCTGCATCAAGCGCTGCGGATTCTGTGCTTTCAGTCGCGATCACCGGCAAGAGGAAGGCTACTTCCTACCAGTAGCGGAAGTGGTGAGTCGGGCCAAAGAGGCTTGGGAGCTCGGGGCCACGGAAGTTTGTATCCAAGCCGGTCTGCCGCCTCAAATGGAAGGCGACCTGTACATCCAACTCACTCGAGCCATCAAAGAGGCGTTGCCGGAAATACATATCCACGGCTTCTCCCCGGAGGAGGTGCTTTACGGTGCGGTTCGGGCCCGCGTTGGCATTCGTGACTATTTGCGGGAGCTCCAGCAGGCGGGGGTTGGGAGCTTACCTGGAACTTCGGCGGAAATCCTGGATCAGGATATACGGGATCGAATCGCCCCGGGTAGGATACGGGTCGACCAGTGGATGGAGGTGATCACCACCGCCCACGAGCTTGGCATCCCGACCACCTCCACGATGATGTATGGACATGTGGAAGACGATGTGCACCAGGCTCGCCATTTAGCTTTGATCCGCCGGATGCAAAAATCCACCGGCGGCTTCACCGAGTTCGTGCCTCTGAGTTTCATTCACACCGAGGCTCCCATGTTCAGCAACGGCTCTGCTCGACGGATTCGACCTGGTCCGTCGCGCGACGAAGTGCTGAAGACGCACGCCGTTTCCCGAATCATGTTGAATCATCGGATCCCCAATCTTCAGGTTTCATGGGTCAAAGAAGGTTTGCCTTTTTCCCAGGTGTTGCTGAAGGCAGGGGTCAACGATATGGGCGGCACATTGATCAACGAGAGCATATCGACGGCCGCCGGTTCCCAGTCCGGCCAGCTCGTGACACCCCAAACTTTTCGGAAGGTGATCCGGGAAGCGGGTCGTGTCCCCGCCGAGCGCGACACCACCTACACGATCCGTCGACGGTTCAACGGAAACGAAGAGGTGCACGATCCCTTGGACGAGCTCGAGGGCGATCCGGCCCTCCGGTTCGGCACGTATCAGCAAATGGTCAAGATGGAGGCCCACCGCTACCGGCATCCCACCCGTAAACGCAACTCGACGAGCAAAGGGAGCTAGAAAAAATTGGGGCGTAAATCCGGAGGCCTTCTGGCCCTTTCTGGAGGCGTGGGGGGAGCGAAACTCGCCCTGGGCCTCAGCCGGGTTCTACCTGCCGAGCAACTCACGATCGTCGTGAACACCGGAGATGATCAGGAGTTTCACGACCTGCCCGTCTCACCCGATCTCGACACGGTGATGTACACCCTTGCCGGATGCGTCAATCCGGAGACTGGATGGGGGATTCGAGAAGACACGTTTCACCTCCTCGAGATGCTGGCCCGCTATGGAGCCGAAACCTGGTTCCGCCTGGGCGACAAAGACCTGGCCACGCATATTCGGCGAAAGCAACTTCTAGATTGCGGGCGCACGCTATCCGAGGTAACCGGCGAGCTCTGCCGAAACCTCGGGGTGAGCCATCACGTCATTCCCATGTCGGACCAGCCGGTCCGAACCCTTGTGACGACTGATGAGGGAGATTTGCCTTTCCAAACCTACTTTGTGCACCGTAGGTGTGAGCCGGCAGTGCGCGGTCTTCGGTTCGATGGCGCCGAGCGCGCCGTCCCGTCGCAGGGGTTCGAGACGGCCCTGAAGGAAGCGGCGGTCCTCGTTTTTTGCCCCTCCAATCCATGGTTGAGTGTCGATCCCATTCTGGCCGTCTCCGGCGTGAGAAAAGCGGTGCAATCCTTCACCGGAGAGCGTTTGGCGGTCAGTCCCATCGTCGGGGGCAAAGCTTTGAGGGGGCCGGCGGCTAAAATCATGTCCGAGCTAGGCTATGAGGTGAACTGTATCGGCATTGCACGTTACTACCGAGGCCTGTGTGACACACTGCTCATCGACAAAGCGGATGCCGAACATACGCGGGCGGTTGAAGCGATTGGAATCAAAGCCCATGTGACTCGCACGGTAATGAACAACTTGGAGGACAAAAAGATCCTGGCTCGAGAGATATGTCGCCTTTCGGGGTTGGTCGTTTAAGATGCCTGCGCCGCCGGTCACCGTCGTCATCCCTTTGAAACCGCTGGCTGTAGCCAAGAGCCGGCTCGCCACCGTGCTCCAACCGATGGAAAGGCGGGTCCTCGTCCTCGAGATGTTCCACGCGGTTCTCTCGGGTACGCTTGCGTCTACAGCGAGTCAAGTTATGGTGCTCACCACCGACGCCCAGGTGGGAGCTCTCGCCGAGCAAGAAGGGGCACTCTGGATCTCAGAGCCCGGGCAAGGCCTCAACGCCAGCTTGAGCTACGCTTTCGAGCTTTGCTGGAAAAGGGGACAGTCCCCTTTATTTTTGCCTGCCGACCTTCCACGCCTCCAAGCGCAGGACGTGGATGGGATTTTGGCCGAGTGGCAGGGGGATCGGAAACTCGTCATCTCTCCATCAGCAGACAAACGAGGAACCAATGCTCTCCTCCTTCCTCGTGAATGTGCGCTGGAGCTTCGTTTCGGGACCGATAGCTTTCGAGAACACATTGCCCAAGCGTCTCAAAGGGGCTTCCGCTGGTCGGTCTACGAAAGCCACGCCCTTGGCTTTGACATCGATACCCCGGAGGACCTGAAGATCCACCGGGCCGCGCCGCGCGTCCTTGACGGAGCACCCAGGTGAGACCGTCCGTCGGTATCCTGCTTCCCTCGCGGGGTCTAATCCTTCGAGACGAGGCGCCTCGTGACGCCGAGTGGATCCTCTCTCTAGCTCAAACCGCGGAGGAAGGTGGTGTCGACTCCCTTTGGGTAGGTGACAGCCTTACCGCAAAGCCTCGGCTGGAGCCATTGACGCTCTTGGCGGCGTTGGCGGCCCGAACCCGGAAAGCTCGCATTGGCACCGCCGTCTTGCTGCCGGCTCTCCGGCACCCGGTTTTATCTTCGCACGCCATCTCTACTCTGGATGTGATCTCGGGAGGCCGCCTGACCATCGCCGCCGGCGTGGGAGGAGCTTTTGTAGAACCGCAAAAGCGGGAGTGGTGGGCGGCAGGGGTGGATCCAAAAGATAGGGCCGGCCGGCTGGAAGAGTGGGTTCGGGTGGTCAAGCGACTCACCCGAGGGGAGACGGTGACCTTCGAGGGTCGCCACTTCAAGCTGGATTCGGTTAAGGTCCCACCTCGATCCCCCCAGCCTGGTGGGGTGCCGGTGCTCTTGGCTTGCCACTGGGCCACCGGCAAGGATCGGCAGTACCGCCGGGCGATTCAACTGGCTGACGGCTACATCGGCATCAGTGACAGCCCAGAGGACTGGGTCAAGCTGAAAGATCGTCTAGAGGAGCTGGCCACCGAGGAAGGGCGCGACTTCAACACCATGGACTCGGCTTTTTACATGACCGTCAACCTCAACGAAGACGAGGCAAAGGCCGAGCAAGAAGCGAACGACTTTATTGTCAAATACTACGGTATCAATTTCTGGAAGGATAAATGGGGCCCCTTTGGCTCTCCCCGGAGAGTGGTCGAGAGAATGGAACAATACGCGCAGGCCGGAGTAAGAAGCCTCATCTTGCGTTTCGCCTCTTTCGAGCAGCAGCAACAGCTCGGCCTATTCCTGGAGCAGGTGCTCCCCGCGTTTCGCTCGCTCCATAAACTCAGAGGTCAAGAATGACTGAGATATATGTCAGCACGGACATCGAAGCCGATGGCCCCATCCCCGGACCGCACTCCATGTTGAGTTTCGGGTCTGCAGCTTACCTGGGAAACAAAAAGCTTGTTTCCACTTTTTCAGCGAATCTGGAAACCCTGCCCGGCGCGTCGGGGCACCCGCAAACGATGCAGTGGTGGGAATCCCAGCCGGAGGCATGGCGAGCTTGCCGCGAGGATCTCCAACCACCCACCGCGGCCATGTCCAAATACGTTTCATGGTTGAAGGGACTTCCCGGGAAGCCGGTCTTCGTTGGATACCCGGCTTCGTATGACTTCATGTTTATTTATTGGTACATCATGCGGTTCGTCGGCGAAAGCCCGTTTTCGCATTCGGCACTCGATATCAAAACATACGCGATGGCTCTGCTGAAAAAGGACTATCGTGCTTCGGTAAAACGCAACATGCCGCGGCGCTGGTTCGACAATCTGCCGCATACCCACGTAGCGCTCGACGACGCGCTCGGCCAGGGTGCGTTGTTCTGCAACATGCTGGCCGAGCATCTCGAGTCGGGGAGCAACGATGCTTGAGCCCATGTTGACCATGTTGCAATATCAAGTCAAGCAAGTCTTGAGGGCTATTGAACTGATGGAGTTTAGCCGTGACACTGATGAATGATCGATATACCTATCGAGTCACTTGGTCCGAGGATGATGGAGAATACGTCGGTCTGTGTGCTGAGTTCCCCAGCTTGAGTTGGCTGGCCAAATCTCCTGAAGCAGCTTTAAGGGGAATTCGTAAGGCGGTTGCAGATGTAGTAAAAGACATACGACGCAGCGGCGAACCGATTCCACAACCTTTTTCGTGCAAGAACTACAGCGGCAAGTTCGTCGTGCGCGTTCCTCCAGATACACACAGGCGTCTGGCCATTGAAGCAGCGGAAGCCGGTGTCAGCTTGAATCGACTTGCAAGTGCCAAGTTGAATCAGTGAGCTAGCAGGGCCACCGTTACCACTGGGGCGGCGGGCTCGGTGTAACCAGCTTCACGAGGTGGCCCATCTGCCGACAGGAAATCTCTACAACTCGCGCAACGCCTGGGCCACCGGGAGCCGCGCGGCGCGAATGGCGGGCAGCGCACCCCCGAGGAAGCCCATGAGCAGGGCATAGAAAATGCCCTGGAACAAGAGACCCGGGGTTACCGCGAAGGCAAAAGCCACCTGGCTGAACGACTGAAAGTTCATGGTGGCGGCGCGAAAGCCGTCGAAGACCAGATAGGCGAGGCCCCCGCCAATCAAGCCTCCCACCAGCGCCAGCGTCAGCGATTCGGCCAGCACCGATGCCACCACCGGGGAGGCTCGGAAGCCCAGAGCCCGCAGAACGGCAATCTCCCGGGTTCGCGCCGCCACCGCGGTGTACATGGTATTGAGAGCTCCAAAAACGGCGCCCACCCCCATCATGAAGGCAATCAGAAAGCCCAGGCCGGTAATGAGGTTATAGACGAGGATCGACTGATCGGCATAAAAATCAGTCTCACGAATTACTTTGACATTGACCCGCGGGTCGCTGCTGAGGGTGTCCTTGAACTCATCGAAAGCATCCTCCGATTCCAACTTGGCATAGACAGCCTGATAGCTCGAGCCCCGACGATAAGCGGGCTGGAGCACTCTGGCGTCACACCATAGCTCGGACTCCGAAAGCGACCCCCCGGCTTCGAAGATCCCCACGATTTCCCACTCGTTTTCTCCCCAACGGTGAACCGCACCGAGGTCGATCCCTTCAAACTCCAGTGCCGCGCCGATGCCGGCAATGACCTGGTTGCGGCCCGGTTCGAAATTGCGTCCTTCGATGATTCGGACTTCGTCGCGTACAAGGAAGGCCGCCGGTTCCACGCCACGCAACGCGACGTTGGCATCCGTTCCGGTCGACCGTTTGGGAACGTTCAAGATCACGAACAACTCAGGAGAGACCGCCAGCCCATCGGCGGTGCGCAGGATACCGGCAGTGTCGGCAACCGTTCGCGTATCCTCGCGTAACAAAATGCTGTCCATCTCACCGGTGCTGCCGCTTCGCAAAACGATGGCCCGATCCGGTGACCCGGTGGCAGCCATGGTGTACTTGAAGCCTTCCGCCATCGAGAGAATCGACACAAAGACTGCCACCACCCCGGCCACCCCCACGATGGCGGCCAACGACGAACCACGACGCTCGCCCAGACTTCGTAAGTTGACCAGGGTGACCACCATGACCTGGAACACCCAGTCGAAAGGATTGAGTCTCACGGTCAAACCCTCCGCAACGCATCCACGATCTTGAGCCGCATCGCCTGGAGCGCAGGTAGAAATCCGGTCACCAGACCGAGAAGAAGGACCAGCAGCCATCCCACGGCCTGGTCTTGTGGTTGGAAGAAGAAAATGGGCAGCGCGCCTCCGGTCGGATCTCCAAGCGAGATGAGCCACCAGGCCAGGAGGATTCCCCCTCCCCCCCCGACGAGCGCCAGCAAGCAGGATTCGACAAGAACCAACGTCAGGACCCGTTGATTGGTGAACCCGAGGGTCTTTAAAACCGCGATCTCGGCGGTCCTTTCTCGAACCGATTGAGCCATGGTGTTGCCGGTCACAACCAAAATGGTGAAGAAGACGGCGCTCAAGATGGAAACGGCAATGGTTCCGATATCACCGATCTGCTTGGCAAAACCCTGGATGAAAGCTCTTTCGGTAGCCGTCTTGGTCTCGTTCGGGGAGTTGGCGAACAGGGCGTCGATGCGCTCGGCAATCTCCGCCGCCTTGTCCGGATCGTCGACCCGAATAATGTACCAACCCACGAGGCCCTCACCGAACCAGCGCGCCTCGTCGAAGTAATCGTAGCGAAACAAGAACTGGGTGGTATCGGTACCCTGATGAGCTCCATCGTAAATGCCTTCCACCGTGAACTCCCAGGTTTGCGAGCCGTCCTTCTTGTGCCAGATGGTTCCCTGGATGGGAACGCGGTCCCCGATCTTCCAACCGAATTTCTCCGCAATAGTACGCCCAACGATGACCCCGGTGCGGTTGGCCTTGAACGCCTCCATTTGCTCATCAGGCACCAGGAACTCCGGGTACATGTCGAAGAACTCATCCGGCTCAACCGGCGACTGCATGAAGAAATTCTTCGGATCCTGGTAGACACCACCGAACCAGGTTTGGTGGGTCACCGCCGCGACCCCGTCGACCTGCTTGATGCGAGCCTGGTAGCTCACAGGAAGCATCTGAATGATGGAGACCTTGTGCCGGAGGACGAGCCGGTCGGCGCCAGCCAAGTCAATTCCCATGCGGAACGCGAGGTTGATGGCAGAAAGGTACCCGAACAGCAAGAAGGCCACCAGGATCGATAGGAGGGTAAACAAAGTGCGGATTTTTCGCCGCATCAAGTTGCTCCAGATCAAAGGCAGGAACTTCATCAGTCCACCGGCTCCGTGCTCAAAGTACCCTTGTCCAGATAGAGGGTGTGCTCGGCCTTCTGGGCGGCGTGGGGATCGTGGGTCACCATGATGACGGTCTTGCCGTGCTTGCGGTTGAGGGCTTGCAAGAGCTCGAGGATTTCTTCACTCGACTTGCGATCCAAATCGCCGGTGGGCTCGTCACAAAGCAGCAAGGTGGGATCGGTAACGATAGCACGGGCGATGCCTACCCGTTGCTCCTGGCCGCCGGAAAGCTGTCGCGGGCGATGCTTGGCCCGGTCGGAAAGCCCCACCACTTCCAGAGCGGTCGCCACATGCCGTTTGCGCTCGCCGGCCGAAAGACGCGTCAGGAGTAATGGCAGCTCGACGTTGCGCTCCGCGGTCAAGACCGGTAACAGGTTGTAGAGCTGGAACACAAAGCCCACGTGCCGCGATCGCCAGGCCGCCAACTCGCGCTCCGACATCTTGTCCACCCGCTCCCCGGCCACTTCCACCGAGCCTTCGCTGGCTCGGTCGAGCCCACCGATCAAATTGAGAAGCGTGGTTTTTCCGGAGCCCGAGGGTCCCATGAGGGCCAGGAAATCTCCCTTGCGAACTTCCAGGTCGACGCCTTTCAAGACATCGATTCTTTCTCCTCCCCGGTTAAAGATCTTATGGGCGTCTTTGATCCGGACGAGGATGTTGTTTTCATTCATGCCGTTTCCCCCCAATCACTTCACCACGACCCCGTCTCCATCGGCGAGCCCGTCCGGTCCTTCGACAATGACGCGCTCTCCAGCGGTCAACCCGGACACCACCTCGACTTCGTTGCCGCTGATGGCCCCCAAACGAACTGCACGGCGCTCCAATCGGTCGTCCCGCAAAACAAAGACCACGTCACGGCCGTCTTCACGACGCATGGCGGCGCGCGGAATGACCAACCGAGCTCGAGCCGAGTCTGTGGAGGGCTCTTCGCCGCCCAGAAACGTCACCTTGATGCCCATATCCGGCAGGATGCGGGGATCCAGCTCATCGAAGCCGATGCGCACTCGAACCGTCGCCTTCTGTCGATCCGCGGTAGGCACGGTAATAATGACCTTGCCCGGTATGCGCCAGTCGGGATAGGCGTCCAGAACCGCCTCCACGCGTTGGCTGGGCCGCACGCGGTTAATGTAAGCTTCGTTGACATCCACCTCGATCTCCAGCGAGGTCATGTCTACGATGGTGCTGATGCCGGTACGGGTGAATCCCCCCCCTGCAGAGATCGGAGAAACCATCTCACCCGGTTGAGCGTCTTTACTGACGGCCACTCCATCGAAGGGAGCGCGGATAATGGTATCTTCCAGCTCCTGGCGGCGAAAAAGCACCATTTTATCCGCCACCTCAGCCTCCTCGTGCCCAACAGCGAGACGCGCAACAAACGAGTCCACCTGCGCTTCGGCGGTATCGAGAGTGGCCTCACTGATCACGTCCTGTTCCACCAATTCCTTGACTCGCCTGAGGTGGATCCTGGCCTCTTCCAGTCGTACTTCCGTCTCCTTCACTGCACTTCGAGCCGAGGCGAGCTGAGCTTCGGCCAGCGCCAGGCCTTTCGATTGCAAGGAGTCGTCCAGACGAGCGATCACCTGCCCCTTCCGCACTTCCATTCCTTCCTCTACCAGGACCTCGACAACCTTGCCGGTCACTTTGGAGCTCACGGTGGCTTTACGCCGGGCGGTGACGTAACCGGAGGCGTCGAGAACCGAGCCTCCCGAGGTGTTCGTGACTTCCCGGACCGTCGCCGCACTCACCTCCGGACCCGCAGACCGTCCCACCGAGAGCCAGACGACCAGGGCGGCACAGGCGGCAAGGGCGAAAGCGGCGATCCAGAGCCACGCCTTGGGTCGGAATGTCTCCCGGGCGCTGCGGTCGATGCGCAGCTCATCGAGCTTATCGATTGGGTCTGCCACCTTTTCTCCCTTTGCCTCAAAGTTCTCCGGCCGGTCACCCGCGCTTGATGGCAAGGACGATGGTGATCGTAGGTCCAGGCGGTGTCGTAGCCGAGCTCTTCAAATCAGCTTGGTTTTTTGTCTTCTTCCTTCACCGGGTACTTGGTGAACACCCTTTCGACAGCTTCGTTGATGGTCTTTTCCGCCTGATCCGGCGTTCCGAGCGGCTGGGTGGTGCTGGCGCGCCAGATGATCGCGTTGGAGCGACCGTCGTACATTTCCAGGGTCAGGGTCCCCAGGTTCGTTTTGTCGCCCCGACTGAACATAAAATCGGTCCTTATATCTGTTGGGTCTATTCCCGTTTGTCTTTGTGAGCTCGTCGCCTCGATCCTGGTTTTGGTTTGTACCCGATAGAGAATTCGTGCGTGAGGTCGAACCGTATCGATTTCGACTCCTCTCTTCTCCAGTTCCTTCTGGATCGCCCGGGTGATCCGGATGTGGTTGGCCATGTTATCGGCCGGTTTTTGTGACTTCATCCAATCGTAGGACCGGATCAGAGTAAAATCCACTGTCCGGTCGTGCTCGACCTCCACGGTGGGTCCTTGCTTGATGGTCTGTGCCTCGACCGAGACAACGACGAGCAGCAAGGCGAGCACGGCGACCGAAAATCGATGTAAAGTCATGAGTATTTCCTCCCCGGTACCGTTGGATCGTACCGCACCCGTCGGCATCAGGCAAAAGAACCTA
>SDBT01014013.1_pt1 | contig 12817 bp, 12 predicted proteins | sample 2277101 | NCBI WGS metagenome assembly SDBT01 (sample SAMN10404973, study PRJNA504765) | marine sediment metagenome | isolation source: marine sediment core GS10_PC15, 103 cmbsf | place: Arctic Ocean: Southern Knipovich Ridge | collected 2010 | reverse complement strand
TAACTTGTCGAAGGCTTTGCCGCCAGGAAGATGAAGAAGATGTTGGAACCTATCATGATTTCCGGGCAGCAACCGAACGGGAACGTTGGCTCCTCGTAAGGTTGCGCATTGCCCGTCAATCTCATCCATGAAAATCCAGGGATAATCACTTCCTGGAGGGCCGTCAATGAATCGTATAGCACGACGAAGATCGTCCTTTTCTCCAGTGTTTGCTACGTCGCCTGTTACCACCACTACGTCGAAATTGCCCGCATGTGAATGTACGAACTGGGCAGCCCTTTCGCGTAGCCATCGTACCGGCGTACTGTCCCACAGAGCCAAATGCTCATCTGAGACGCCTCCCCCCAAGAGACGTTGGTGTAGGCCAACGCTGCTAGCTCGTTTTGCAATGTGCAGATCTGATAGATGGAGAATCCGGAACGTATGCATGGCGAGCAGTTATTCGATTTCCACACCGCCAACCACCGTAGCGCGAGGTGTTTGCACGAGTCGTCGCGGGAGGACAACCGTAACCTGGAGATAGATGCCACCTGCCCCTGCATGCAAGCGGCCCCATCGGGCTAGGACGGGGTTCTTCTTTGCATGTGCCAGCAGTTCCGAGTGAAGTTCCTTAAGCAAATGAGCGATATCGTAAGGGCGAACTGGAAAGCATTCATCGAGAATTTCCCACGCCGGGGCCACGAATTCCTCTTCAGGATTGGAAACCTGGACGATCTCCTCATGCACGGCTGCGGCACGAAAAGCGAGAGTCTCCAGCGTCCCGTGTACGGAATCAGCGATGATGCTACGCACCTCTTCAACGAGCCTGTCGTCAGAAACGCTCTTGTCGACAGACATCGTTCCAGGCAGAAGCGAACACGATTTCCTAAACTCCTTTAGAACCCGCCCGCTAGATTTCAGAAACAGCTTCACCAGTGCCGTACTCGGGTTGAAGGGCCCGTCTGCAGATGACGCAGGGAACACCGGGGGGTATAGGCCTGTTTTGTAGTCACCAAAATATGGCGCGATATCAGAGACCGTGGATGCGGGCCGTGGGATGTAAGTCCCATGTGCTTGCATTTCAAAGTTGGCCGGTGCCAGGATCTGCCGATAAAATGAACCTGTGTATAGCTCATGCTTGCTTTGAACTATCCGCTCCGTGTCGGACCATCGAGTGAAAAACCCAGCTTGACGAACCTTGTGTTGAGTCACGGGGACATGAGAACTTCGGATGCCTTCCCTCTTCTTCTCAATTTGCAACGCACTTCGGCGATAACTCCCCTCAGAAAGTCCTTGCCAAGAAGCGGTGCGGCAACGCGGGCGTCGCTTTTTCCTTGGTTTTGGCGTTGGATAGAAAATGGATTTGGCCGGCATCGCGAGTCGCTTATCAAGCGTCCGAGGGAGTGCTGTAGTTACACGACTTGACGCTTATCAGAAACACATTGTTTCAGGGATTCGATGTCTTTCAAGGCAGATTGCAGGTAGTTAATAAGAATACTTATGTCGAGTTCTCCAGCCTGAAAAACATGGTCATCATCTGTGGTCCTGATTTCGATCGAAGCTACGGGCACCAAAGCATCAATGGTAGGACTGTACTCGTTGATGTCCTTAGTGCTATCGTAGGAGTCCCTTTGGACAGCTCTTAGCTGTACTTCGACCGATACACCCGTCATGGAAGGAAAAAGACCGCTTGCAGCCTCTCGTGTACGCAACTCGGACTCAACTTGAGGCAAGACTTCGTTCTTCAGCCATCCCATCATCTCAGAAATTGCTTCCACTTGAGACTCGTCGATGAGCTTCTTCTCTTGCAGGGCGCTAGCCAGATCGCCGGGTTGGTCGGACTGACAGTCCTTTGTGATTAGCCTTCGGATTAAGAAATTTGCACAATCTACAGCAGAGTCGATCGTCAGCACTTGTTCTGACATGGACTGAGCAAGCTTATCAAGAGCCTGTTTCTTTACGATGTTCGTTTTCGCGAGAAGCAGGTCAGGAACTTGCGCACGAAACGCAGGCTGTTTGCTTCCGTCTGTCCAGATGGACACCAGTCGGCTGAAGTCATCGAGGAACTGCTCATTCCCCCTCTCGTTGGGGTCAAATGCGCCGAAAAGATATGTCTTCATCGTAACCTCGCCAATCATGTCATGCCCGCAGGATAGCATAACATACTCTGGCACGCGAAACAGAGCAACACGGGCCCGTAAACGGCAATACATACCCCCCGCATTGACTAACGAAGGGTCGATTCTCGTCACTAGTAGTGACTATTTCCACAATCCCACGCGCAGCGACCGCAAACGCCTCAGAGACGCCGGTGGGAGTCGAAACCACTTCAACCGGGTTGCAGCCGGTCGCCTGGCTCCAAGCGTCCTCGCCAGGAATCGAATCTGGTCCTCGACTGTCGAAGGGCCGCGTTTTCGTCCGGCCCCCGGGGATTTCGGCCGATCAGGTTGGCCTCGGCCGTCCCCCAGTTGGAGGTGCAATCCGCACTTGCCAATCATCGCGGCCAAGCTGGACCGCCTCGGTGCGAACCTCCAGGAACCGTTCGATGATCTCCAAGTGCGTCTTTGCGTGCATCGATAGCTCCGACGTGCGAAACTGGCCGCCGCCCGTGCCTTGCCATGCGCTGATGGCCAGCGGCAACATCAGTTGATCGGCCAGATAAGGACCCACGGGTACGTCGGCCTTGATGTAGCGGCGGGCGGCGTTGAGTACACCGGTGGCTACGTGCTCCGCCTTGACGCCGATCTTGCCGAAGCCGGTGAAAACCTCGGTTACGTGTGGCGACTCGATTTCGATCATCACCACGTTTCCCGGCCCGGGAGAGCCGCGGACCTCGTCGATGCAGAAGCACGATTCGTCCCAGCCGGCTCTCTTGGCGATCGTCCGGCATTCCCGCTCGGCGATGTGCCGCGGCAGGTTGGCGACCATTGCCGTGACTCGCTGCGCGGTGATCTCGCCGCGTTCGTTGAGTTGCAGCGGTCCGAGCGAATCGGCCGGACGGACTTGTACGTCGAGGCGACCGCCGCCGGCCGGGTAGAAACCGGGGCGTTGGAGCGTGGCCTTCACCGCCGGGCCCATCCGCTCGACCAACGGTAGGTAGCTGCGTGCGAGGAAATCGAACGGCGGGGCGAACGGGTTGTGCGTGCCGCCTTCGAGCGTCAGGTTCGACTCCGCGTCGGCGATCAGCAGTGCCGGCAGAACGGTTTGCAGCACGAGCGTCGTGCTGCCGGCCGTGCCGACGCTGAACCGGTAGTCGCCCGGCGTAATCGAACCGGGCCGAAACGCCAATCGCCGCGAGCCGATCTCGGCGCCCTCGACCTCCGCCCGACCGATCTGAGCGGCCGCCAGCGTGGCAGTAAGATGTTGCCGCATCAGCCCGGGCTTTTTCCGTCCGGCGCGGATCTTATCGATCGCAAACGGTCGCCCCGTCACCAGCGACAGAGCCAGCGCCGAACGGATAATCTGTCCGCCGCCTTCGCCGAAGGAGCCGTCGATGGTGAGTGTGTCGGTCATTAGTTAGTTTTCAGTTTTCAGTTTTCAGTTTTCAGTTGTCAGTTGTCAGTTGTCAGTTGTCAGTTGTCAGTTGTCAGTTGTCAGATTGCGGTTTCGGGTTGTGCAGCGGGAAAATGGCATATTCCTCAACCACTCATCCGCCGGGAGTGATCGTCCGAAGCAAGGACTGAAAACTGACAACCTCGCTACGTAAGGGTTGCGGCAGCCGTACCTTGCACAGCTTTAACTCCTGGAACCTTACACTGTAGTACCAACCTATCGCCCGAAACCCAATCTGCCCAGCCCCCGCAGCGCGAACCATGGCAGGGTAGCGGTGTCTTACGATAGAGAGGGCACAGACGGCCCCCAAGTTCGCTCCGATCGCGCCGAACACTCACAAGCGAGAGCACAAATGACACTCGACAAGCGTAAACGCGAGCGACTACTTGTCCATTGCGGCCAGATCCGCGAAGACGACGGCGTCGATCCTCGCGAATTCTTCAATCATAGTCCATACGGCCGAAAAGAGGACCGAAAGGCAAGGCAGTTGTGCCGTCAGGTGGCCGAGACGCTCGACATGGTCCTCTCGGGCGAGTGCCACGACGAGCTATTGCAGAGCCTGCACGTTCTGACCGTCGAGCCTGCGCCGAACGCGTCGCGGCTATTGGTAACGCTCTCCGCGGACGTTGCGGAAGACCTGTTCGATCATCAGGCAATCCTCGGACTGCTGAACGATCAGTCCGGGCGACTCCGCTACGAGGTCGGCCGGGCCATCCACCGCAAGCGGGTGCCGACGTTGGTGTTTCATGTGGTCGGCCCGGTCCGTAGTTCAACTGGCACTCAGCAGGGTTCTTGCGCCGGATAACGTGGCGACTCTCCTGAAAACCGCTTGCATCGGTCTCCCGGCGAGAGGATAATACCCGGATGGCTCGATGGCAGTTTAGATTGCAAACGCTGTTTGTTGGGACGACGCTAGTAGCCGTCGTTCTTTCGATCACTCCCTGGTGGCATAGACAGAAACTATGGACGGATCGTCCATATCCATATTCAGATCCTTCATATTTGCCACTTGAGGGAGAGTATGAAGCGTACGAAGAGTCTATCGAAGCCGCTCGGCTGCGTTTGCATCGCCAGTTCACACCGACGTTTGCGGCGTTCTTCCTCTCGGCTTCCATGGGCGTCTGGTACGCCGTGAAACACTCCCATTCTCACGGGAAGGTATCCTATGGCCTAAGCTACGCTTGGCCCTTATGTTCCCTCTATTGGCCGTTTTTCGCTGTGTCACTATTCGGCAGCCTGATAACGTTGTTGTGTTTGTGCCTATGGTGCATCGTGAGCCGCCGATTTATCGCGTGCGCGTGCTCTTTTGCGGCAAACGCGCTATGGCTCGCACATGCCTACTGGTACGAATGGCAGTGGTTCCAAGTCTTTGGCGATTGAGTCTCGGGTGAAAGTGGCAACTTTCAGCGTTGCTTCGCGGAGTCCGGCGGCATACTATATCTGCTTGGCGACCGTTCGGGCCGCTCCGGTTGTCGGCATTGTACAAATCTCAGATACACACAAGGACCTCCCCACGATGGCCGGCCACGAGAGAATCCGCGGCATCTTCACACCCAACATGGTCCCGCTGGACGCGTCCGGCGATATCAACGAGCCCGAGTTGCGACGTTACGTCGACTGGTTGATCGAACGGGGCGTCCATGGGCTGTATCCCAACGGTTCGACGGGCGAGTTCACCCGTTTTACGCCCGAAGAGCGGCGGCGGATCGTGGCGATCATGGTCGACCAGACCGCCGGGCGGGTGCCGATCCTGGCCGGGGCTGCCGAGGCCAACGTCCGCGAGACGCTGGCTGCCTGCGAATACTATGCCTCGCTGGGCGTCCGCGCGGTAGCTATCGTCGCCCCGTTCTATTACAAGCTCAGCCCGGATAACGTCTACGCCTATTTCAAGGAGATCGGCCGACACACGCCGGTCGACGTTACGCTCTACAACATCCCCATGTTCGCATCGCCGATCGATGTGCCCACAATCCAGCGGCTCAGCGAGGAGTGTGAGCGGATCGTGGCAATCAAGGATTCCTCGGGCGACGTGGCAGAGATGATCCGCATGATCGAGGCGGTGCGTCCCAACCGGACCGACTTCAGCTTCCTGACCGGTTGGGACGCCGTATTGATGCCGATGCTGCTGATCGGCTGCGACGGCGGCACCAACGCCTCCAGCGGAGTGGTGCCCGAGTTGACCCGAAAACTGTTCGACGCCACCGTTGCCGGCCACCTCGACGTAGCACGGCAGATCCAGGCCGACGTGGTCCGGTTGTTCGATCAGGCACTCTACTCGGCCGACTTCCCCGAGGGTTTCCGCGTGGCCGTCGGTCTGCGGGGATTTAGCATGGGCGTTGGTCGGCAGCCGTTGTCGGACAAACACCGTGCCAACCTCGGCGACCTGGAAAACCGACTCCAAGCACTATTGGCCGAGTTGCAGGAGCAGGGAGAGTAGGGTGGGTCGAGGTACGAGTGGAAAATGGGGACTGGCTCCGAGCCGCTATAGATGTGAAACCCGCGGAAGAACGTCACCGGCTCGGTGCCTGTCCCCTTTTTCCACGCTTGCACGACACCACAGGCCGAGCCGCCCGTGGCCACGACTTAGGCTACCGGGCACCACCGACGAGCTTCACACCCAATTCGTAACGTTCTCATCCTATCGACGTCGCCGACAAGCCGGATCAACCACGGGCCTCGTCGAACGGGCATGCGCGGTGGCAATGGAGTTCGGCCCGATACCACGAGCAGAGGAAGTCCGACGGGGTGCCGCTCGCGTTGAGTGTTTCGAGGAGGTCCGATCCTCTTGTTGCAAGCAACCTCGACGATTTTGCGAAAGAATCGAATCGTATGGCAAAGTCTTCCGCGCAAAAATCATCGGTGCCACCCAGAACGGCCGTGCCACCCGCGTTGGTCGGCAGCCGTTGTCGGACAAACACCGGTCCAACCTCGGCGACCTGGAAAACCGGCTCCAAGCACTATTGGCCGAGTTGCAGGAACAGGGAGCGTTGTAGAGACATGGAGTGGAAAATGGGGACTGGCACCGTCGTCAACACGAATCACCACTGCCACCCATTGCATGCACGACACTACAGGCGAGCCGCCCGTGACTACGACTCTGGTCGCACAAACGGGTTACTGCGTTTCTCTTGTCCGACGGTGGTCTCGGGGCCGTGGCCGGATAGCAGGATCGTGTCGTCGGGCAAGGTGTAGATTTGGTTGCGGATGCCGGCCTCGAGTTGGCGGAAATCGCCGTCGGGGAAGTCGGTCCGGCCAATACTACCGGCGAAGATTACGTCGCCGACAAACGCGATTGTGGGCTGTCGGTCGCTACAGACGTAGATCACATGCCCCCGGGAATGGCCTGGGACCGCCTTGACCTTCAAATCGAACCCGGCCGCGGAGTACGTATCGCCGTCGTCAACGGTAACGTCGGCCGGCGGGCTTAGAATGGGTACTCCCATCGTGTCCGAGAGGTTCAGCGTCGCATCGGTGAGTTTTTCGGCCTCGGCGGTGCCGATAACCAGCGGGGCATCGGGCCAGCGGCGTTTGAGTGCGGCATTGCCGCCGATGTGGTCGCCGTGTCCATGCGTGTTGAGGATGGCGGCCGGTTCCAGGCCGAGCGAATCGAGCGAATCGATGATTGACTCGGGTTCGAGTCCCGGATCGATCACGAGACAGTCGGTCCTCCCCAGCAACCGGGCTATGTAGGTATTCTCGCCAAAAGGCATTGAAACAATAGTGCTCAGCTTGAATTGTTCGTTGTTCACGGACTGGTCTCCACACGGAACCGGAATCTGGGTAGACTGTAGCGATTGACGATGACAGTTCGGACAATCGACTCGCAACGGTTGGGTAAATGGCCCTCCCGGATTGAAACATTGTAATTACATGTGGCAGATATTGCGATAAGGTCGAAGAGGAGTACAGGTCAATCCGAAAATTCCGCGGATACCGATTCGCGAGAAACTCACGGTTTGACGGCATTTTTCGGGAGTTTGAACAACCAGCCGTGTTGCTTGAGGCGAGTTGGCATCAAACTTGCGTCGGCAACATGTTATTTCGCAGCAAGGACGCCAAGCTATCGAGCGGCACGGACGCCAGTTTCGCGTTTGCCCTCGCATTGCACGACCTACGCCGGAGAAGGAGGGATTTCTATGATTTCGAGTTACACGCTACGCCGTTGGCTGCCAGCACTGCTATCGCCCGCTTTGCTTGTTTCTTCTGCACTGGGCCAGGAGGCTCGGCCGGCGAAAGGGACTGCCGTCGGAACGCAACAGCCGCACCGCGTTGCCGAGCGATCTCGTCTCCAACCGGTCCAGCCCAACATGCATCCGTTGGAGCCGGCGTTGCAATGGGCGCGCGACGGCTTGGTTGACATCGCCAAAATCGAAGATTACTCGGCGAAGATCGCCAAGCGAGAACGGCTCGACGGCACTTTGGGTGATAAACAATTCATGTTTCTGAAGGTTCGGCACCGGCCGTTCAGCGTTTACATGTACTTCCTCGGACCCGCAAAACTCAAGGGACGGGAGGTGATCTACATTGAGGGCATGAACGACGGTAAGATGTGGGCGCACGGCACGGGCTTGCAGAGGACGATGTTCGGCACAATCTCGATCGCACCGGACGGAGTGATCGGGATGCAAGGCCAGCGATATCCGCTCACGGAAATCGGCATCCTCAATCTGGTCAGCCGGCTGGCGGACGTCGCCGAAGACGACGTCAAGTTCGGCGAGTGCCAGGTCGACTATTTCAAGGAGGTCAGGCTTAACGACCGCTTGTGTACCTGTATCCAGGTCACCCATCCGGTGCCGCGGAGCAACTTCCTTTTTCACGTGGCCAGGATCTACGTCGACGACGAACACAACATTCCGACCCGCTACGCATCGTACGATTGGCCGAAGAAGGGGAACAAGCCCGAGTTGATCGAGGAATACACCTACGTAGACATGAAGTTCAACAACGGTTTTACGGACGCCGATTTCGATATCCGAAACCCCAACTACAATTTCCCCGAAGGCGGCGACCGTAGAAAGAAAAAGTGAGTCCACCCGGTCGGGGCAATGGAAACCAAGTGTAAATCCATCGACCTCGCGCCTGCTCCTTGGCGGCGCGAGGTCGTCGTTTTTTCGGTCGCCCAATGTCCCACCAGCCGCACCCCACCGTCGCACCCGCTCCGAAAGATTCCACTCCAATCCGACGGCGTTGGCTGTCGGCCGTGTGGCGATGTACACGCGTCGTGCTGATTGCATACTTGTTTGTGGTGCTGTTGATGATGTTCCTTGAAGAATCGTTCATCTTCTTTCCCACTCGCTCCGAAGGCGACTGGAACCCACCCGGGCTGGACTTCAAAAACGCCGAGTTCCAGTCGGCCGACGGGACCCGTTTGCACGGTTGGTACGTCGAACACGAGGACCCTTGCGCAGTGATCCTCTTTTGCCACGGCAACGGCGCCAACATCACCAACCGGGCCGACGTGCTGCGGATTCTGCACGACCTGGTGGGGGCGTCGGTGTTGATCTTCGACTACCGTGGCTACGGCCGTAGCGAGGGCAAGCCCGACGAGCCCGGCGTATTGGCCGACGCCCGCGCCGCCCGCGCATGGCTCGCCCGCCGCGAAGAGATAGCCGAGACCGACATCGTCCTGTTGGGCCGTTCACTGGGCGGCGCCGTGGCCGTCGATCTGGCCGTCGGCGACGGTGCCCGGGGCCTGATCCTCGAAAGCACGTTTAGTTCGATACCGGACGTGGCGGCCGACATCTACCCATGGCTGCCGGTCCGCTGGCTGGTGCGTACGCGTCTGGAAGTGGCGGGCAAAATCGGCGGCTATCGCGGCCCACTGCTGCAAAGCCACGGCGAGGCCGACACGATCATCCCGTTCGAGCACGGCCGCCGCGTGTACGCAGCGGCCAACAAGCCGAAAGAGTTCGTCCCCCTGCCCGGCCAAGGCCACAACGAGCCGCTGCCGAGCAGTTACTACGAGAAGATGGCAGAGTTTCTCCAGGGGCTGGAGTAGGCGGCCCGGTAGCCTGGACTATTCACAAAGGTTTGTAGTGACCCGATTTATCGGGTCCAGATTGCCAAAACCGCATGAATGCGGTCACTACAAACGGCCCAAGAAATGAACGACGCCGGGCTTATCCCAACGCAGAACGGCGCGGGGATGAACCCCGCAGCTCGCTGACGGCGTTACTCGCCGGCGTAGGGCATCAGGGCCATAAAGCGAGCCCGCTTGATGGCCTGGGACACCGCGTGCTGGCTGACGGCCATGCAGCCGTTCTTGCGCCGGCCGATGATCTTGCCCTGACGGTTGGTGAGCTTCTTTAGCAGGTCGACGTCCTTGTAGTCGACGTACATCGGCTTCGGCCGCTGTCCGTCTACGTAAACGGGGTCCTTCTTTTTGGTGCGGACCTTCGCCTTGGCGCGTCGCTTGCTGATCCGATTAACTTGGAGACGTCTTGCCATAAGGGTTGCCTGGAGAACAATTCCACCACGAACAAATCCGGACGGCCAACTGCCGCGACCGCCCGACAAACATGTGAATATAGCAAATATCGGCGCGGCAACAAGGGTCGGTTAGCTCGGTTTCCAGAAGCGACCCCACATTCCGGGGGGGGCTGCGTGACGCCGTCAGCATAAAGCCGCGACCGTTGGTAGCGCCGGAATGCCAGAATAACCGCCCAACGCTGCGTGTTTCTCGCTCTTGTTCGCGACCAACGGTCGCGGCTTTTTGTTCTATTCGATCACAGAAGACCGTCTACACGAATAGTCTGCTGACCGACTCGTTGCGATGGATTCGCTTGATCGCCTCACCCAACAGCGGGGCCACCGAAAGAACTTCGATCTGGGGGATGTTCTTCTCGGGTGCCAGGGGGACCGTGTCGGTGATTACCAGCCGTTTGATGGGGCAAGTCTTGATTCGTTCGATGGCCCCCCCGCAAAGCACGCCGTGGGTGGCGGCCAGGAATATCTGCCGGGCGCCGTGTTCGTGGATCATTTTGGCCGCTCCGCAGATCGAACCGGCCGTGCTGATCATGTCGTCGAAGATCACAACCGTTTTCCCCTCGACCGGATCGCCCAGCACGTTGGCCTGCTGCGTGCTTTCGGCGCTGGTGCGGCGCTTGTCGATAATCGCCAGTTGACCGCCCAATCGCCGCACGTGCCAGAGTGCCCGTTTGATGCTTCCCTCGTCCGGGCTGACCACCACAAGATCGTTTTCGGGCAGGTCCATGTTGAGAAAGTGTTCGTCGACGACCGGGGAGGCGTAGAGATGGTCTACGGGGATGTCGAAGAACCCCTGGATTTGGGCGGCGTGCAGATCCATCGTCAACACGCGGCTGGCTCCGGCCTCTGTGATCAGATTGGCCACCAATTTGGCCGTAATCGGCACCCGGCCTTCGTCCTTGCGATCCTGCCGGGCGTAGCCGAAATAGGGAATCACGGCGGTGATTCGTTCGGCACTTGCCCTGCGGAAACAGTCGATCAGGATCAACAGTTCCATCAGGCTTTCGTTGACCGGAATGCAGGTGGGTTGGACGATGAATACGTCGCGGCCACGAACGTCTTCGTCGATCTTGCAGGCGATTTCCCCGTCGGGAAAGTCCGACACCGTCAGCCGCCCCAAAGGCAAACCGAGATAGTCGCACATCCGTTGGGCCAGTTCGGGGTGGGCTCGGCCGCTGAATAGTTTCAGGTCGTTCATGGGCTGACAGTGGGTGGTGGATGGTTGTGGGCAGTGGGGTCGCCGTACCGGCGACCGCTAAACGGGTGGTTTGCTCGAGTGGTTCATCTCGGCTTCGACGGCGGCCAATTGGTCGAATGTGTTTATTGTCAGGGCTTCGCACGGCTGGAGTACCGGCAGGGCGCGGACTTCCTTGCCCTGGGCAACCAACACACCGGGCGAATCCGTAATGTAATACTCCCCCTGGGCGTTGTCCGAGCGGAGCTGGTCCAACGTCGGCAGCAGGTCGCGGCAGTTGAAAACGTAGTAGCTCAGGTTGACTTCGGTGATCTTCCGTTGTCGCTCGGTAGCATCCTTCTCTTCGACGATACCAACGAAGTCGGCCTGCTCGTTGCGGAGGATTCTCCCCAGGCCCTCGGGATTCGGCTTGTGGGCGGTGCCCAGAATGGCGGCGGCCGGGCTGCGCTCGAACTCGGCCAGCAAGGCGGCTATAGATTCGGCCCGCATCAACGGGGAATCACCCGCCACAACCATCACCGGACCATCGTATTCGGCCAGCAGGTCGCGGCAGCACATCACCGCATGCCCGGTCCCCAATCGCTCGGCCTGCAAGGCGAATTCGACCCCCGGCCGATCTTTCAGGGTCTGGCGGACCAACTCGGCCCGATAGCCCACCACGACGATCGTCCGCTCGATTCCGCCGGCGGCCAAGGCGTCAAGAACATAGAGAATCATCGGCCGGGAGCACACCTCGACGAGCACCTTGGGCAGTTCGGATTTCATCCGGGTACCCATCCCGGCGGCCAACACCACGGCTGTCTTCGCAGGCATTGTTGCGGTTTCCGTTGCGGTTTTGACGGGCTACCAGCCCGTCGAGAAAGGCGGCTAACAACTCAAACTGTAATTTCAGCACGACGCATTTCAAGACGGCATGGCGGGGCTGGGGACTGGGGACCGAGGGAACGCCAACATCGCGAGTCCCGAATCCCCAGCCCCGAGCCCCCTCTCCCCCTGTTTCCAGAACGATTACTGTTTCGGCAGCAGCTTGCGTATACAGTGTGACGAACAACATCTTGCCACGAAACGGGCTTTCCTTCCAGGGGGGGCGGAAATAGAGTATGTATTAGGGAGTGGGACAATCATTTTGCGGGGGGCTACCGGCTCAGATGAGGCTGCCATGGTGCGAACTATCGTCTTTCTTGTAATGCTGGTCGCCATGCCGTCCGGTTCTGCGGTGGCCCAGGCCCAATCGGGTTCGGACGTCCGGCCGAGTATGTATGAACTGGTCATCAACGGTGAGCGTTTCCAGATCGAGGCCAATCGCATGGTCAAGCTAAAAAGCGAGAAAAACCCGGATACGGGTTACGACGTAGCGTTGCGGATCGCCCCCACCCAACGCTTGCGGCTCAACTCGGTCCAATTCGACTACGACTGGCTCAGCAGGGTTCAGGACGACCACGGGCGGGACCGCCGACCGGCCCGACTGGCCCATGAGCTCGGTTTCACCATGCTGATCACGGATATGGGCCAGCCGCTGCCGGCCGAGGCTACGGACAAGGCCCTGAAAATCGTCGTCGATTCGGTCGGTGAGACGTTCACGGGCCTCAATGTGAAGAATCTCGA
>SDBT01014012.1_pt1 | contig 12817 bp, 14 predicted proteins | sample 2277101 | NCBI WGS metagenome assembly SDBT01 (sample SAMN10404973, study PRJNA504765) | marine sediment metagenome | isolation source: marine sediment core GS10_PC15, 103 cmbsf | place: Arctic Ocean: Southern Knipovich Ridge | collected 2010 | reverse complement strand
TCGTGGTGGATTATTAGCACCATTGCTGGGAGACCGCTATCTCTATACTGGCCTACGCCGCACCCGCGCGCAGGCTGAATTCAAATTGCTGCTCACCCTTCGCAAACTGGGCTTACCGGTGCCGGAACCTGTTGCCTTACACATTGAACGAACGGGTTTACACTATCGCACGAGCCTTATCACTCGCTTGATTGCCAATAGCCAAACCTTGGCGAAACGCTTAAGCCAACAGGTATTACAAGAACGTGAATGGCAACAGATCGGCCGGGTGATGCAACGCTTTCATCGGGCAGGTGTATACCATTCAGATTTGAATGCACATAATATTTTATTGGATGCGCAGGGTAAGGTTTGGTTAATCGACTTTGACAAGTCTTATCAGCGTAGCGTAGCTGCATCCTGGCAATTACAAAACCTAAACCGTTTGCAACGTTCTTTAAACAAATTAAAAAATCTGTCGCCAGAATTTCACTGGCATTCAAACGATTGGTTGGCTTTTCAAAGTGGATATCAATCCCAATAAATTTTCAACCGTGCCCTGATGTTTACTAACAAGTGCAAGAGCACGTTCACCTTGTTGTTGTCTTAACACGGTATTTCGCAATAAGACTAAACACGCTTGTGCAAGCGTTTCAGCGTTTTCGACAACATGCGCAGCACGATTATCTACGAACTGCTGCTGGATCGTTTTGAAATTTTCGCAGTGCGGGCCAAGCAATAAAGGCTTTGCCAGCGCCGCCGGTTCAATCATATTATGACCGCCGATATTGGGGAGTAAACTGCCAGCAACAAATGCCACATCCGTTGCAGCAAACCATTGTAGTAATTCACCCATGGTATCGGCTAAATAAATTTGTGTAGTGGTTTGAATGTGTTGATCATGACTGCGCCTTGCCGTTTCAAAACCCTTTTTCTTCACAAGCTCTGCAACGGTATCAAAACGCTCGGGATGACGCGGCACTAAAATTAAAAGTGCATCAGGCAGGGCAGATAAAATCGCTTGGTGGGCCGCCAAACAGATCTCCTCTTCGCCAGCATGCGTACTGGCGGCTAACCAAATCGGTCGTGATAAGGCATTGTGTTCACGCCATTGATGCGCATCACTTAACACCGAATCATTAATATGAATATCAAATTTCGTGTTGCCAACACAATGGATTTTTTCCGCTGGGACACCTAATTGCTGATAACGTTCTGCATCCTCTGGGTATTGAGCAGCGACGCAGGCAATTGCAGATAACAACGGTTTTAAAAATACATTGATAAGCCCGTAACGTCGCAAAGAGCGAGCTGACAGCCGTGCGTTAGCAATCATCATGGGGATCTGTGTTTGCCGACACCAACGCAATTGATTCGGCCACAATTCACGTTCAAACAATACATAAAGCTTAGGGTTGAACTGCTGCCCAAAGCGTTTTAACACAACCGGCAAATCTAAGGGCGCTAACACAATCGTGACCGGCAGTTGCATCGCTTTCAAACGTTGATAACCCGTTAGCGTATTCGTGGTGATCACTAAAGGCGTATCGGTGTGGCGGATTAATAAACCTTTAATCAACGGCGCAGCCGCAATGGCTTCGCCAACAGACGCAACATGCAGGCAAATAGAATTGCGCACTCGCGCACAATCGTAATACCCCCAACGCTCACGTCGACTCGGCAAGCGCCCCACCAACACTTTGCGCCTAGCCCGTAACTGCCAATAGATAAATGGATAAAGTAAATAATGCGTTGTGGTATAAAGCCATAAAAACACGGCGGACCTACATAATGTGGTGGAGCCAGGCGGGATCGAACCGCCGACCCCCTGCTTGCAAAGCAGGTGCTCTCCCAGCTGAGCTATGGCCCCACAATTGAGTCTGGGTCTGGGTGGACTCGAACCACCGACCTCACCCTTATCAGGGGTGCGCTCTAACCAACTGAGCTACAGACCCACAAACTGTGTGATAAGAGCGGCAATTGTACGGAAAATTTTGAGACTGTCAACCTCGATCTCGAATGGGGGTCAGATAAAAAAATACCGGCATCATCGCTGATGCCGGTATTTTTAAGCGGTTACTGCTTAGAGATGCACACCAACCGGAGTTGGGGTAGAGTATGCTTGAGCATTGTCATTGGCGTTATTATTAGCATTAGTCGCTTGTTGATTATTAGTATTAGCTTGGGTAGCCGGTGCAACTGCCGCAGCATTCGCGGGTGGTGCAAAAAGTCCATGTACCTGAACCCCCGTATTAGTATTATTATTAGTAGTAGTTGTGCTAGGTGTCGTATTGGTATTGTCTAAGAACCTTGGGTTAAATCCACACATAATTAACTCCTCCTCATTTACGTTTGTTAACATAACAATTGTACAATACTTAGCTTAAGGAAATATTAAGAAAAAGCAAGGGTTTTCACTCGGTTTTATGGGGGATCTCGCGAATAAATAGCTAAATTCACGGAAAACACAAGATTTTAGGGCTGAAAGGCCGATATATATACTCGAAGCAAAGTGGTTTTCGGTATTTTTGACACCGTTATTTTTCGCGTAGCGCTACGATTAAATTGCAGGTAATATCAGGGATTCTTGCCAAAATTTAATCGTAGCGCTACGCGGAAAAGAACACGGCAAAAAGCCGAAAACCACTTTGCTTCGAGTATATAACCCCTCGTACCTCAAACAAATCCACCCGCACACCTCCACTTCAACCCTAAACGTCAAATCAACGCTACCTTCGCAAAACGGCGTTTGCCGACTTGGTAGATGTGGGTAGTTCCAGAGGTTAGTTCTAAGGATTTATCCGAGACTTTTTCGCCATCGATCTTCACTGCGCCGGCGTCTATCATTCTCAAGGCTTCCGTGGTGCTGCTCACTAGACCGGCGGCTTTGAGTAAATAGCCGATTTTCATACCTTCACTGGGCAGTTCCATTTCGATTAAGGGTAGATCTTCTGGTAATTGACCTTGTTTGAAACGGGCAACAAATTGTTGATACGCGATTTCACCAGCCCCATTGCCATGAAAGCGATCGACAATTTCTTGGGCGAAAGCCACTTTCACATCACGCGGGTTACCGCCGGCGGCGACTTGGTCGCGCCAGGCTTTAACCTCAGCGTTCGATTTAAAGCTGAGTAATTCAATATACCGCCACATCAATTCATCGGACAACGACATCACTTTGCCAAATATCTGCTCGGCCGGTTCGTCAATACCGATATAATTATCATAGGATTTAGACATCTTCTTAACGCCGTCCAAACCCTCAATCAGCGGCATGGTGATCACCACTTGCTGTGGCTGCTGGAATTGCTTTTGCAATTCGCGGCCCATCAGCAAATTAAATTTTTGATCGGTACCGCCGAGTTCCACATCAGCTTTCAAGGCAACTGAATCATAGCCTTGTATTAAAGGGTATAAAAATTCATGAATGGAAATGGAATGATTCGCTTGAAAGCGTTTGCTGAAATCATCGCGCTCCATCATGCGCGCCACGGTGTATCGAGAAGCCAACTCAATGAGATCCGCGGCGGACTTTTTGCCCATCCATTCTGAGTTAAATGCGATGGTGGTTTTGTCCGGATCGAGAATTTTGTAAATTTGATTTTGATACGTCTTGGCGTTAATAGCCACTTGCTCCGGCGTAAGTGCCTTACGCGTTGCGCTGCGACCGGAAGGATCGCCAATCATACCGGTGAAATCACCGATAAGAAAAATCACTTCATGACCGAGATCTTGAAAATGCTTAAGTTTATTGATAAGCACCGTATGACCTAAATGCAGATCGGGCGCAGTGGGATCAAAACCGGCTTTAATTTTCAACGGGCGGCCCAACTCTAATTTTTTGACCAGATCATCTTCAATTAGAATTTCTTCTGTTCCGCGCTTTATCAGCGCTAAAGCATCTGCTTGCGACATAAAAATGTATCTCACTTCGTGTATCAAATGATTGTCTTGCCAGGCACACCCATATTGACCCCGAGCTCGACAACCGTTAAGGTAGCGGGCCTTTAGTGGGTAGCTCAGTCATAACGAAATATGGATTATAATAAATCACTCAAATCCTTTCAGCATTTCATCGCGCACTGGCACTTGGTGGCTATTAGCTTTGGCTTGGTCGCGATTGTAACATTGACCTCGTGGTTGTGGCCAACATCGCACAATGCCATCGGAACAGCTGTGCACAAACGTATTGCTTTGCCGCGAGCCGCTGTTGAAAAACCGGCGCCCGAACTCAAGCAGGGGGCTGGCTGGCAAACCGTTACCGTGCAAAGCGGTGATAGCTTCGCGAGATTAGCGCCACAGTTAGGGTTAGATGCTGTGGATGTTGCTGGGATCATTGACCTAGGCAACAAAACTCAGATTTTAAAACATTTACAACCTGGCCAATCATTACAAATCATCCGCCATCATAATCGATTGCAACAATTGCGCTTTCCAACCGGTACCGGCAAAGCCTTACTGATCCGCCGAAGCAGCGATGGCTGGGAAGCCAAGCAGGTGAGCATTCCCCTAGAAAGCCATGTGCATTATGCATTTGGTACCATCCATCATTCGTTTGTTGCTGCCGCTCATCAAGCGGGTTTGGATAAACGCCTAGTCCATGAATTAATTGCGATCTTACATCACAAAATCAATTTTTCTAGAATTCGCCGGGGCGATAGCTTCACGGTGATTTACAATGATTATTATTTTCATGATCGCAAAGTATCGAGCGGGCACGTACTTGCTGCTGTTTTTATACATCATGGCAAGACTACGCGCGTGCTTCGTTTTACCAATCCAGCTACGCACGTCGCACATTATTACACGCCAAAGGGACACAGTTTAGAAAAATCATTTTTGCGCGTGCCACTGCGTTACACTCATATTAGTTCGTCATTTGGTTTACATCGCATCCACCCCATTTTGAAAGTGGTCCGTCCGCATGAAGGCGTGGATTTAGCGGCCCCGCGCGGCACACCCATCAAAGCGGTGAGTGACGGTGTTATTACGTATCGCAAACGATACGGCGGTTACGGAAAAACCATTGTGCTAAAGCACAGCTCACGCTATTCAACGCTGTATGCTCACATGTCGCGCTTCACGCGTCACCTACATGTTGGCAGTCACGTAAAATTGGGGCAAGTCATTGGCTTTGTCGGCAGCACCGGTTTAGCCACCGGCCCACATGTGCATTTCGAATTTCGGATCCATAAACGCCATGTCAATCCCATGACAGTACGCCTGCCCGATGCACAACCCGTCCCGCATCATTTTCGCAAGCGATTTCTTGCTAAGACTAGACCGTTATTAGCAGAATTGAAGTTGTATCGCTTAGCGCAATTGGCCAGTCAGACAGTCGCTTAACCTAGCAACGCGTGGCAAACAAAAACCGCTGCAATCACTCCCACTGCATCAGCTATCAAACCAGCGGGGATCGCGTGGCGGGTGCGACGGATGTTGGCCGCTCCAAAATATAAGGCGACAACGTAGAAAGTCGTTTCGGTGCTGCCCATCATGGTGGCGCCTAAATGTGAAATGAAAGCGTTACCGCCGTGGGTGTGGATCATCTCAGCTAACAAACCATTGGACGCACTGCCGGAGAACGGTCGGATCAAGGCTAAGGGTAATACCTCTGGTGGCATACCGATTTTATGTAATAACGGCGCGAGCCAATGACTCAAATTATCTATAGCGCCGCTGGCGCGAAACATGCCTATGGCAACTAACATCCCGACTAAAAATGGGATGATCTTGATGATAATGGTGATGCCGCCTTTAGCGCCTTCGATGAAGGATTCATACACTTTAATATTGCGGGCAGCGGCAAACAATGGAATACCGGCAACCAAGCTTAAAAAGATAGCGTTAGACGTGCCGTTGGCAATGGCTTGAATACTCATGCGCACACCGCTTCAGGTTTAATGCGAAAACGTGGCAAGCGCGCTAATAATTTAACTGCCGTGATCCCAGCGATAGTCGAGCACGTTGTGGCGATTAACGACGTTATAATAATATCGGTCGGATGTGTTGCATTGGCGGCTGCCAAATATGCAATGGCGGTCGTTGGGATCAATTGCACGCTAGACGTATTGATCGCGAGAAAGGTACACATGGCATTGGTTGCCGTCCCGGGATGCTGATTTAATTTTTCCAAATCATCCATGGCACGCAAACCAAATGGCGTGGCTGCATTACCGATCCCTAACATATTAGCCGAGATATTTAATAACATCGAACCCATGGCGGGGTGATCTGGCGGCACCTCAGGAAATAAGCGCACCATCAGTGGGCGAATTGCGCGAGCAAATAAGTTAATCAAGCCAGCATCTTCTGCCACTTTTAATAAGCCTAACCACAGCACCATGATGCCCGTCAAACCAATGGCAATATCAACCGCGACTTTAGCAGAATCGGTGACTGCGGCCACCACTTGTGGAATATGATGATTGATCGCGCCGAACACGATAGATAATACGATAAGGGCAACCCAAATAATATTTAGCATAGGCAAACTCGACTTGACAGTGCTTGACTCCAATGCAGTATACTGCAGGCCCACCGTGCAGACAACCGGAGACTGCAACATGACGCCGCGTTATCCATTGACCCTAATGTTGAGTATCGTTTTGCTTTTATCCTGCAACGCCATGGCTGCCAGCCGGGCAGATGATGTCAAGATTAAAAAACTCTACGCCAACGTACCCGCATCACATAGCAAGCAGATTGCAAAACGCATTGCAGCCGACAGTGCGTACTTTGTCGGTAAGCCTTATTTGCTAGGCCCATTGGGTGAAGGGTTGTTGGGTGAGTTTGACCAAAACCCATTGTATCGGGCCGATAAATTTGATTGTGTTACCTACACCAGCACCATTATTGCCTTAGCACACGCAAACAATTTGGCGCAATTTAAAAAGAAAATTCTACAACTACGGTATCGAGACGGCGTGGCGCGTTACAGTCATCGCAATCATTTTATGACGGTGGATTGGAATTTAAATAATTCACATAAGGGTTATGTAAAAGATATTACATATCGCTTCATTGATAAGCAGGGCAAACCCATCGCAAAAATCGCCAATGCCATTATCAACAAACCCGCCTGGTATCAGCATAAAAAAACGGCCGATATTAAGTTTCAACAGACACTGTCACCCACACAATTGCAACAAAAGCTATCCGCCTTAAAACACATAGGATCGCAATTATTGCAACAACGCGGCGTATTACTTTATTTACCCTTAACAAAACTATTTAATGCTAAAGGCAAACCAAATACATTTATCTTTCAACAAATTCCAAGCGCCAGCGTAATTGAAATTGTTAGACCCAATTGGCATTTAGAAAAATTAATCGGCACGGCGATGAATGTTTCGCATCTGGGCTTTGCAATTCGCACAGCTAAAGGTTTAATGTACCGGGAAGCTTCACAAACTCAAAAGCATGTTATTGATATACCGCTAACGAAATATCTACGCGGATATTTAAAAAGCCCTACTGTGAAAGGGATCAATGTGCAGCTAATCACTTAGTTTATCGGTCTGGAACTGCCCCAATGCATCGTCCGTTCAACAACATCGATGGGGCATTGATACACGTTGCTTCCGGTACGCGTCATGCATTTTGATTGGGCCTTCTCACAGGCTGCCTCGCGGGTTGGTCCAAAACCAACAAAATAATGCGAACCACGCCACGACTTCAAATAATGAACCGACACTCTACATTTGTAATGCGCTGATTGCTCGCCCATGCGCGGGGTATGGTAAGTGGTTTCGCGAGGACCGACATAATCTAACAATTCTATTGCGCCTTCACAACCTGACAAGAGCAAGCAGATAACGAGTAATAATCCCTTTTTAAACATAGTCTTATACCTTATAAAGTATAACCCTAATAAGGTTATCGGCTTGTATAAAGGGAACTTAAAGTTAAATGATATCGGTTTTGGCGGCTGTTAAGCGTTGATATTTTTGTTGCAATTGCTCGCGTGATTCGATGTGATCGGGGTTAATGGGAATACAATCCACCGGGCAGACTTGGCGGCATTGCGGTTCATCAAAATGCCCTACGCATTCGGTGCACTTGCTGGGATTAATTTCGTAAAACCATTCGCCAACAAAAATCGCTTCATTTGGACATTCGGGTTCGCAGACATCACAGTTGATGCATTCATCGGTGATCAATAAAGCCATGATAATACCTCTGGAAATTTTATTTGGCTTGCAGCGCTTTAACGACATGCGGCGGTACAAATGGCGATACATCACCCCCGTAGACCGCAACCTCTTTCACTAAGCTCGATGAAATATACGCATGCTGCTCGGCTGGCGTTAAAAATACCGTTTCAATGTCAGGTGCCAGCTTGCGATTCATGCCCGCTAATTGAAATTCATATTCAAAATCGCTGGCCGTTCGTAAGCCGCGTAAAATCACGGTGGCCTTTTGTTGTTTGACAAAATCTGTCAACAAAATATTAAAGCCGAGCACGTCAACTGCATCGAGATCAGCAAAAGTCTTTTCAACCAATTGCACCCTCTGATCCAAATCAAACAGCGGTTGCTTGTTAGTATTGGCCGCTACAGCTATCACGATGCGATCAAAGATCTGCAAAGCACGGTGCACTAAATCACGATGCCCATTGGTGATCGGATCAAAGGTTCCTGGATATAGAGCAGTTTGTTTCATGCTATACCTACAAGGGTGTACGGTCGGCTTGTTCGATTGGATAGTACAGCATATACTCTTTGCCCACAATATCAATCATGGATGACTTCTATGCTGAATAACGGTATCGTCAAATGCATTTTGGTCTTCACCTATTGCTTGCTTTTGGGTAGCTGCCAACTGCCCTATGATATCGCTATCATTAACGGCCGCGTGATTGATCCTGCAACGCATACGGATCAAATCCGTAATGTAGGTATCCGCGGGCATCGCATCAGCACCGTGACCACGAAGTCAATCGAGGGTCGCATTACACTTAACGCAAAACAGTTAATCGTAAGCCCCGGGTTTATTGATGTATTAACGTATAAATCCACTAACCCAACCATTGAAAAATATAAGGTATTAGATGGCGTGACCACGATTGTCTACGGTCACGATGGCGCTATTTCGCCTAAGCATTATTTTGAATATAAGAACCAAAAGCAGCATCGCATCAATTATGCGGCATTAACCAATGGTTTTTTTGTACGGAGCAGATACCCTAAAAAACCCTTGAAAAAATTACAAATGTATTTAAATGAAGGCGCTATCGGTATCGCGATCACACCTGAGTATTACCCTGTCCCATTCAATTACTTATTGAGTCTTGCGCGCTTAGCGAAACAAAACCAAGTGCCCCTATTCTTACACCTACGCTACTCTTCACCGAAACGTGAATTACGTGGCATCGACGAAGCCATTAAACTCGCTAAGCTGTCTCACGCTGCTATTCATATTATGCATGTACACAGTACCGGCGCCACTTACCACCCCCGCGCTGCTATGCAACGTATTGCCGCGGCTCGCCGACAAGGCTTGTCTATCACGGCGGATGTGTATCCTTATACTTATTGGTTAACTGCATTGTGGTCTGAGAGGTTTGATAACTTTCAACAAAAATATAATCTGCAATATCATGATTTAATTATTGGGGGCACAAATCAACGCTTATCTGCAACTAATTTTGAAGCGTACAAAAAGCGTCACGTTTATGTGGCCGTGCCACCCGGCACGATCCCATTCCGATCGTTAAAGATAGCCTTGCAACAACCGTTTGTGATGGTGGCCTCAGATGGCCAAATTAAACGTGAAGTTAAACCCAACTCGCACCCGCGAGGCTCAGGCACTTTTGCTAAAGCGTTTGAAGTTGGCAAACAGATCGGCTTGGATCTGCCAACTCTCATCAACAAAGTGACTTACGCACCCGCACAGTTATTTGCGCCCCGATCCCGCCAGTTTGCTAAACGCGGTTGCTTAAAACCAGGTTGTATCGCCGATATCACGATTTTTGATCCCAAACGGATTGCCAATCACGCCACCATCGAGCACCCTGCGCAAGCCTCTGTTGGCATTAAGTGGGTTTTAGTTAATGGAAAAATCGAGGTAAGAAACGGTCTGTTACAAGCTGTTTTTCCAGGACGGGCATTGCAATAAGCTGTCATGGATTTTGACTAATACCCGCCTGAAAAAGTATGCGCAGCTGCCTATAGGCTGACCGTACTGCAATGTTAGGCTTACCGACGATTAATCTATTGCTGAGTTAATTTATCCGGCAGCTTTGTCCTCGAAGTCAAGACCAAACTCAGTTTCGCATTTCGTGATAATAGCACCCGGGTCAGCATATTCTGTGAAAGCACCGCTCATCTTTGGGTTTTCATTCGAACAGAGTTCCTCGCGGGGATCAATAGCCAAATTAGTAAAATCACTTGTTGGTTTTTTAGCGGCAGGTGGCGGAGTAGTAAAATCACTTACTGGTTTTTTAGTGGCAGGTGGTGGAGCAGTAGATTCACCACCGTTATGACCGCTACCACCACAATTAATAAGCCCCAAACAAGCACCCGTTAGAACCAAACCCATGGCAATATTTTTGATTTTAGTCATTTTATAACATCCTCTGTTAAGTTGTGTTGTCACTTATAGGAAACCGATAAAGCTGGCACAAGGGCGAGATTATAATACTTCCATAATGGATACAAGCCACTGCGAAGTTCAGGATAATACTGATATACTCCGTCAATCATCAAATGGAGATTGACTTTATGTTACGGAAAACACTACTCGTTCTACTCGCCTTACTACTCACCGCTTGCGCCACCTTATCGGGCAAAGCTCCCTTAAATGAAAAGCTCACGTGGGCTGAGCGCCAGCAGCAATTGGCGGCGGTGCAGGATTGGACCCTAAGCGGCGCGGTGGGGATCCGCTCTCCCAAGCAAGGCGTTAATGCCTCGATCAATTGGCATCAGCAAGCTAGGCATTACGATATTGAATTATTTGGACCTCTGGGCGCCGGTCATGTACAACTCAGCGGCTCGCCGGGGCAAGCGCGGCTGACCATGGCGGATGCTAAACAGTATACCGCTAATTCTGCTGAAACCTTGCTGCAGCAGCATGCGGGTTACCGTTTGCCGATTTCAAATTTATATTATTGGGTGCGCGGGTTACCGGCACCTGGCAGCGCTGCGCGAACGCAGTTTGATCAATATAATCATTTAACTTCACTTCAGCAGCAGGGCTGGACGATCCGTTATAATCAATACGCCGGCATTGAGCGAGTTGATTTACCTAGCACGATGACGTTGGTACGCCCAGGCTTTCGCATTCGCTTGGTGATTAAGCAATGGAAAACATAATTCTTAAATTTGCACCGAGTTGTCCCAAGCTTCTCCATTGCTGAGCTATTTCCACAAAATGGCTCGTCGGACTCCGTCCTCCTGCGCTTTACTTTTGTTCCAATAGCTCAGCAATGGAGAAACTTGGGACAGTTGGAGTATTTTGAACAATTGTTGTTGACTTTAGCCTTATAGATCCGGAAAATAGCGCTTCAAAATGATTGGGGTGTCGCCAAGTGGTAAGGCACAGGGTTTTGATCCCTGCATTCCCAGGTTCGAATCCTGGCACCCCAGCCACACGTTAATTCCTGAGGAGCATTGAGACTATGACTGCGAAGATGTTATTTGCTGGTAACGCTAATTTAGCTTTGGCAAACGGTATAGCTGAAGAGATGGAAATGCAACTTGGCAAAGCCGAAGTCACTCGATTTAGCGATGGCGAAACGCGGGTTGAAATTTTAGAGAATGTGCGTGGTCGCGATGTTTTTATCATTCAACCGACGTGTGCTCCAACCAATGACAATTTAATGGAATTGATTATCATCGCCGATGCGCTGCGGCGTTCATCTGCCGCCCGGATCACGGCGGTGATCCCCTATTTTGGTTATGCCCGCCAAGATCGTCGCGTTCACCCGGCGCGAGTGCCTATTACGGCCAAAGTGGTTGCAGATATGTTATCTGCCGTGGGTATTAGTCGGATATTGACTGTCGATTTACATGCGGATCAAATTCAAGGATTTTTCTCGATCCCGGTTGATAACGTCTATGCGACGCGCGGCATGTTAGCGGATATTCAATCACGAGCGCATGAACATTTAATGGTAGTATCACCCGACGTAGGCGGTGTTGTGCGGGCGCGGGCTTTGGCAAAACGTTTGAGCGATTCAGACATGGCGATTATTGATAAGCGACGCTTGGAACCCAATAGAGCTGAAGTCATGCATGTAATTGGTGATGTGAAAGATCGCGATTGTATTATCATCGATGACATTGTCGACACCTCGGGCACTTTATGCTCGGCTGCTGGAAAATTGAAAGAGTTTGGCGCGAAGTCAGTCTCGGCCTACATCACTCACGCAGTATTATCGGGTAACGCGATTAACAATATCAATAATTCTAGTATTGATGAAATTGTGGTTACCGATACCATCCCCCTTTCAGAAGACGCAAAGGCGTGCAAACAGATCCGCCAAATCAGTATCGCGAAAATGTTAGCTAAAGTTATTCAGCGTATCAATGAAGAAGAGTCTGTAAGTTCAATCTTTACGGAAACAAACTAGCCTGGGTTATCCTGATAATATTATGCCACCGGTCCTGCCGCGGGTGCTGGCCCACGTGGGTGAAGTAATGCGGCTGGCACAGCCGGTTTAGCAACATGAGTTGGCACGGGTTTCACAGCTTCAACATACGCAGGCGTTGCAGCTTGAGTTGATGGTGGCGGTAACTGTGTTGAACTCAACACCGAACCTGGATTCAAAATACCATTTAACAATGACATTTGCCCAATAAACGGCATCGGTTTACCATTAACGGTTAACTTGCCT
>SDBT01014011.1_pt1 | contig 12817 bp, 23 predicted proteins | sample 2277101 | NCBI WGS metagenome assembly SDBT01 (sample SAMN10404973, study PRJNA504765) | marine sediment metagenome | isolation source: marine sediment core GS10_PC15, 103 cmbsf | place: Arctic Ocean: Southern Knipovich Ridge | collected 2010 | reverse complement strand
TGCAGAGCATCGAGCTTCGCCTCGCCATACACGTAAACACTGCCACCGACTGTTTCTAGTTTCGGAGCATCGAGCTTCGCCTCGCCATACACGTAAACACTGCCAATCACTTCGACCAACTCAGCAAAGTCGTTTACGCTTTCTTTTGTTATCTTTAAATCGCCTTCTATTTTCATATTATTCCTCTCACCCGCTTTAATAAAGTTACGTCTTGTATTCTCTAAATGTTAAAGTTCCTTTTTTACCTTTTAGCTCCCACCAATTTATTCTTTTATCTGAGGAGAAAGGAGTTAGAAGTTTAGTCCCATCGTGACCAAGGTATTCTTTCCACTCTACTGGACAGACAAAATCATCTTGCGGGTCTGCCGAAGGCTTTTCTTTTTCAAGAGGCGGTTTTGGGCAGGCTCCTGAATAGCCATGGTACTTGAACATTTGTTCGCCTTCTGGCAGCGGGTCTCCACATAACTCGCATTTTGCTTTATTCTCGTCACTCATTCTATTCTCTCCCGTGCATCGCGCTTGTTTCTTACTCGTCGTCGGCAGTTTCATCTAGATACTCTTGGTATTGAGCATCCGTCATACCGATACCTTCTATTTTTAAAATAAACCGCTCGTCTGGGTCGCCTGGGATATAATCAAGCTTGCTCATAAAACAGCCGTCGAACATCTCTTGAACTTTGTCCGGGTCGCAATAATAGACAAACCCCTCAGAGCATTCGATTTTGTAATAAAGCTTTTCGACAGGCTTCTTTAAGTGCTCTGCCACTTGCTGTGTTAAATCCATTTTATCGCCACTCATAAACCACCCGCTTTAATAGATCGCACAATCAAAACTCCAAGACGATCGACACACCATCGCCTCATTATCTGCTTTGCACACCTGGCAGAGAGTGAGGATGAGTGATGTCCAAATTATTATCATAAAATATCTCATTGAGCCCTCTCGATCTCAACCCAATCGCCGATCTGAACAGGGCCGAGGACTGTGGCTTGTGTGTCGTCGCTCAGATAGACATCACATAAAATTTTATTTGGATTAGACTGGACGAGGTAGCACTCAAAAACATAGTAGATTTGTAGATCAACTATTTCAACTCTGGCAAAAGCCGTCAGTGATGTGAATAAGATGATCAATAATATTTTTTTCATGTTGGCTGAGGCTCCGGTGTGCTTTTATCTAGGGTCATCTGTTCTAGATTTACTCTGACCTCCTGGGTGGGCTGCTTACCAATGTATTTCGTGACGCTGCTGTTAGAGGCCCCGACAGCATTGGCGATATCTGGATTTGTCATGCCTGTTTTTCTGAGCCTTCTCATTTCAACCACGACATCATCAGTGATGTGGAGTCTCTTTTGCCTGCTGGGATGTCGGGCTCTTGTGCGTTTCTCTCCCTTATTCTTAATTGGCAAACTCCAAACCCAATAAAATCCAAAACCGCCAAACATTGAAGCGATCATGAAAATTAAAATCTCTGCTATTCCAACTGTAGTTGTCATTTTTACTCTCTCTTTCTTGTTCTCAATGGAGTTGATACACTCCCCAACGTCCATCATCGAAGTCTATTTTCACATTGGTCTCCTGTTCAATTTCTTTGATTGTTTTTCCAGGAGAGCATTTTTGGCATACAGAAATATGTTTGCCAAAATTCATGGTTATAAACTTAAGGCCCTGACACTCACAAATATTATCAGGGCCCTGAGTTTCATTTATCACTGAACAGTCTCACCCTCATGAATGGCGACTGCAGCGTTTGCCGACATCTTGCACTCTTCTAGTAGAGTCAAGGCTGTGGCTTTTTGTTTTGATCCAGGACACAACTCATCGATCAGATGAGCTAGTTCAAGAGATTTTTCTTGAATGGCTTTGAACTTTGGGATCGTTGTTTCTGTTGGTTTTCTGTAGGGACCGAAACGAGATTCAAGTTCTTTGACTGAGACTTCGTTTGCGTGACCTCTTACTGGATGCGGCATTAGTGACTCCTTTGATTGAAAGCCTGAACAATAATCCTCACACGGAGAACACGTTTTGTAGCACTTCACACATTGACTGCAATCTTGCATTTTAAACTCCCGAGGCATTGTTAAAGCTGTTATGAAAAATTTCTTTTGCTTGTTGTAGACGAACATTACAGACCTAGACTGGACTGTCAAAATATAAACGCCGACTTTTTTTGATATGCGTCGAACTTTGAAACACTCACCATCAGTGATCTGACGTTTCATTTTATCAAGGTCATGAGGGAATAGATAAAAGCCATATCGTTGCAGGCATCTTAGTTGAACATGTGTCAATGGTGGTCGTCCTTGTTGAGGACATTCTATCCTGGGATGTTGATTTCCCGAAAGGTCAAAATTGACTTTTCTCTGTGAGGAGTGCCTGACATCTGATGCTGTAGTTTGGTGATGATGCTAAGCCAGTTATCAGGAGTAAAAATTTGGAGAGGTTTTTTTAATTCTGTTTTGCATTGCTCACACACGATCGCGGCGCTGTCGAAGTCTCCAAGTAATTTATTTTCAGAATCCCTGAGTTCAACTGAAAGCTGAAACTTTGGAGGCAATGAGCTGACGCATCCTTTTCGCTGACATGATCTCAGACTCACGAGGATTTGATCCTGACGATTTTCTGGACAAGAGTGGTTCGGTTCATCTGCAAGAGCTTGGCGGCGTCAGCCTTGTTCTGGCCGGTCCTAACGAGTGCCTGAGCAATAAGCCTTGCCTCGATTGAATCCATGGTCTCCTTGAGGTCAAGCCCTTGATCGGGCAAAATAACAGATTCAAAAATATTATCAGTGGTCATCCAATTAAATCCTTTTCTAGTTTTGCCTGCAATTTTGTGACGAGAGAGTTGAGCTTGTTGGCCTGAGGATCTGTGACGAGTGTTCGACCATGATACTCTTTGAATCTAACCAGCAAGCTTTGAGCAAATTGTTTCTCCCAGTCGTTGAAATAGCAGGGATACTTTTTCCAGAATTGTGACAAAAGGTCAAGCTCGTCATAGATCTGACGCGTCATGATCTTACCGCCTTGATTGAATCATGAGCCAGTTTTTTGAGAGTTTTCAAGTTTTCCTCCTGACTCTTATTGTCATTCTTTTCAACAGAGTTTTCAACATTTCTCAAAGCCTGGGCCTTATAAAACCACAAACCATTAACCACAAACCATAAACCATTAAGGCCCTGGCTCTGCACAGGCTCAGTCTGACCTTGCACGGGCTTTGGCTCTATTTCGATTTGGAGGTCAAAATAGTCGGATAATGTTTTATTTAGTCCAATTGTGTCGATATTGTGGAGATATTGTTCTCTGCAGTGCGGCGACTGGTGCGAGGAGAATTTTGGAGCAAATAAAAGCTTCTTTTTGTTTAGACGCATCCTGATAATCATTGGCCAAAAAGTTTCACCCTCGCCATCAACACAGCAAGTCAACTCATCAATCCAGCTCGTGATCATATCTGGATTGACATCTGTGTCATACGGGAAAATTAGCGATTTAAGCAGTCGAGGATTATCCTCAATGACTCCAGTCCGATCCATCCTTGGCCAAAGACCTACAAAAAATAAACGGGCATCACGGCTCACTCTCGCGACCTTATCGTCCTCAAAAAAATCGCCATTGATGCTCCTCATCCTGTTGATCGCCATCGATGCCCCTCCGTTGATGTGGTCTAGGTTTGTAATTTTGTGACAGAAAATTAGCGGTCTATCAAGTCACTGTTTTTTATTTCTTGCCTGCTCCTCTGTGATAGCTGCGTTAAACTGCTCTTGCATTGGGCTGAGTTTCTCTTTTTTGTCCACCTTAGGAGTCACTGTTTTTTTCGAACTGCTCTTTTTTTTGGCAGGATCTTTTTTCTCAGGATCTGGTTTTTTCTCGCCTGTGACGGTTTTTTCGCTCACAGGAGTCTCCACAACCTTATCCACAATCACAGGAGTCTCTGGTGTGGGCAGCTTGATGTCGATCACGCCGCTTTCCTTTCCGATGGCGTCATTCATATCTGTGACGCCAGATGGCACAATTTCACTCTCCCCATCAACATCAATCATGGAGTTTTTCACATCCGGAGATCGGTCATGATTGTACTCAGCAATATCAAAAGTCCCTAGAATATCTCCAAAGACATCCTTTAAAGCAATCGAACGAGCTTTTCTCTTCCACATTATTTGAGGGTAGTTAGCCCATACAGGTCCTTTTTTTGATTGCTGGACATCATCAACAGTCCACGGGAACTCTTTCTCCTCCTCGTCAACTCTCTTAATTACGCAAATAGCAGCATATTTTTTAAGGTGTAGGTTTTTATTTGTGAGACTGATCTCTATGTATTGGTCATCGATGAAATACTCTTTGATATATTCAAGTTTCCCTGACTTCCTGACTAAAGACAACGGCAACTCACCCCATAAATTTGGCTGACCATTGATTACACATATATTTTTCATGGCGGTCAGAGGCTTGAGACCTAACTCGATGGCGTACTGAAACCCGATCAGAGCCTTTTCCGGCGTGTCATAGTCCTTCGGCAACATGCCTGACTGCACATAATATTTAGCGATCCTGTACTGCTCCTCTAAAGTTGAACCTAGTAAAGCTCCGTCAGGAGCGGCCTCCAGTTGCTTATTAGGTTGAGTTTGTATTTGTATTTGGTTCTCAGGTTTCTTGTCCGTCATGAATCATCTCCGTGGTAAATGTTCGTCGCCCACATTTGGACGCTTGCTTAAGGTGTAAAGACATTGACTGCATTAACATTTCTCCATTTGGAAAAATTGCAGCAAAATAATCATCAATTATTCTTTTCTTGGTCACTGATGCTGTGAAATATGATCGACCATTAGGATCTTTTAAGACCGTTTTGACTTCACAGGTTTTCACATTTCCCTCTAAATCAGTGAATGTGATGTCGGGACCGTGAGCAGTCGTCAATTTTATGTCTCTCATTCCAAGTAATTTTAAATATTTTTCAACAGCCCTCTCGGATCGCCTAGCTTTTTTCAGGTGAGGAGCTGTCACATCGTCGATTCTATTGAATCTCTTAGAGTCTCTCTTTTTCCGACAATCAGGACATTCTCGTCCACACCAGGGAGAACCATAGTAATCCGAAAAAACTCGATCTCCTCGCTTATTAGTTCTGGTGTATATAAATGTCTTAACTTTGTTGCAATAGGCACATTCCCTCCTCCTATCTCTCATTGCTCTTTGGAATTCATTCATCTTTTCCTCCGTCATCCTATGTGAGCCAGCTCAAGGGCCTCTAGTCGATACTGTGCCCAGGTTGGAATGCTAATTTCAGTTATTCCCCCGGCTCCAGTATACCCAGGCCAGAAATATCGAGTCCCATCATTGAGACTTTTTTCATACTCTCTCATGTGGAATTTGTAGCTATTGACAGCCATGTCGACGAGCTGCCGCCCTGTTTCAACCAGATGATCAGCGACCTTGTAAACCTCGCAAACATAGGGAGCTTGGTTCTCAATAACGACAAATGGAAATTGAGTGACTTTTTCTTTAAGTAATCTCGACCCTTGATCCATGTAGATCGGAGCCTGGATATAGTATCCATAATTAAAAATGTCCCGAGAGAAATCATGAGGATCAGCTGATTGGGATGTTTTCAAATCGGAGATGACAGTGGTCCTCAAAGCGTCTGGTTTTATCAACCACCAAAGTTCATGACGCTCGTCCCAGACATATCCATTCACCTCAAAAACAGATCCCTTAAGGACCTTAGAAGCTGATGGATGATTTTGAACCGAGTCGATCATATATAAAATTTTATCAACTTCAGTCTCATTGATGACGATAGCATCATGAGGCAGTCCTCCCATGAATTCAGCTTTTGCCGCCCTTGATCCCTTGCCCTCAAATTTAGGGACTATGACATGATTATCTTTAAAAGACTCCGGCTCCAGGACAGCCGTGTGAACGATTCGGCCAAGCCTCTTAGAGGCAGTATCCCCTGACTTTATTTTTTTGATATAACTCCACTCGAAATGCCTCATCGAGGTCAGTATAGTTTTGATGCGAGAGTTTGAGAGGTACGCGAAGTCATTCAAGTCAGGGATGAAATCTCGATGCCAGCCCTGGTCATCCATAGTGAGATCCCGTTTCGGGATGATGATTTTCTCAGGCTCACAATCTTTTAGCCTCTCCATGTCAGCGTTGATTGACCTCGCTTGATCAGGAGAGAACTCAATGATCTCCTGAAAATCAGCCGGCTTTGGCTTTGGTTTGCTCACGTCGATCATATTGCAAAGAGAGTCTGTCGTGGCCTTTGCTATTTTGGACATCTGCTTTTTATCGGGCTCTAAAATTTCAGGGCTCGCGACCTTTTTCACATCGCCAAAATCTCCAAAGAGATCAATCGTACCGCCATCACCGTCGTCTTTTGCCATCGTTCCTCCGTCATTTATTTGACGGACTATGGGCGACACCTAGACCTATGTCAATTAATTGTCACCTGATGACGAGATTTCCCTGTTCTAGGAGATCAAGCTGATCGACATCGTCGAGAATATCCCAGCGACTCCACCGCTCAAGCCAAGATCTGAAGAGAAGAAACTGATCACACATCCACCGATTGCTGTGTTGATGAACTCCTGGAATATGATGTTTGACACATAAAGGCATTAAGTTACACCTAACATCATCACCGCCGCTTCCTTTGGACGTGACATGATGAGCGACCACATCGCCAGAACAGCCGTCTCGACACGCACACGGCTCCTGAGCAACTTCTTTGAGAAGATCAGGATCTATGATCCTCTTGGGTTTTGGAATCGCTGTCATTAGGCTAGAGGATCAGATTTGACATCATAAAAATTTTCTTGAGGCTCGATGTTCAGATCCTTGTCGGCAACTCTCACTATCGGGACCATCGTTTGATCCTCACCCGCAAGCAACAGCGGCGACTGGACTTCACTGCCTTTGACTTTGATCTCACCACGCTCAGCAGAGATCACAGTGGAACCAGTTTCAGCAATACCCTTGGTTGTCCTCGCGACAGTGATGTCAACAGATGCAGGCTCAAGATTGTCAGTCACTATTGGTACAGGCTGCTCACGGGCCCCGTCATCTCCTCCGAAAGTCGTAGTCAAACCAGTCGCCTGGTCGATCACTCCGGCCGAAACAACAGCTGAAAAGATATTCAAAGCATTAATTTTCGCCTGAACAGTGGCGGCATCATCGTCCCAATTTATCGCTGCAGTGACCTGGCCATTGCCATAATCCAAAACGAAGGTCCCGCCAGTCGGGTCCTCACTGAAAGTAATTTGTTGAACCTCGTCAACCTTGGCGGTCAGCGGAGATCTCAACCTCAGAATAGATCCATCCGTATTTTTATGTTTGATCTCAATCAAAGTCCACCCAACGATAGACACAGGTATCCCATTTTTATCAATTAAAAAAATCGTATATTCAAAGTCACGGCCCTGATTAATGATGATTTTCTTTTTTTTCTCTGTGCTCATTTTTTAATCCTTATCCTTGGTTCACGATCACCTGTGATAATTGATCAACTTTTTCAATAAACGCCACCTGATCCTCGTCAACAACAACATCAGCCACTTGAGGAGGCGGATCCTCATTGACTTGAACCTTAGCGAACTGGTCATCATTAACTTTAACTTTTGCCATTAGTTACTCAACTCCTAGATATAGAGTCATCGAACTTTAATCGTAAATAGTAATCAGATATTGTCCAAAAGCAGATCATCCCATGGCCGGAGAAATCCCTTGAGCTTGAAAGATCCGACAGTTGAAAGAGATCGGACTTTTCGAAAAACACCATCGCCCTCTCTTTCAACCTTTGATCCTGGGCCTGTATTTCCCTCTATTGACATAAATCCACGATCATCGGTCAGCACGAAATCGACGATCCCACCGTGGCCTGATGCCGTGAGTCCCTTTTGCCAGATAGGGATCGTGCCAGGTTCAGGCTGATTAATATGTAAATTCTCTGGATGCATTCTGTACATAGTCAGGCTGTGCTCTGTTCTGTGCAGCTGTGATCGGTGATTGATCGACATGGCAAAAAAGGAGTCAACCATTTCGTCCACTTGATTGACACAAAATTGAATGAATGAAATGCACCAGGGCTCACCAACGGCTCGTCCATCGACATATTTCTGAAAGAGCTCAACTGCCTGGCCCTTGTTGTTTCCACCTTGCTCAGTGAATCCTTGCCACTTCTTGGCCTCGTGAACGAGGAGACGCTGTTTGATGTGTCTAAGATTCATCTCGTTTATTTTTCGCAACGGACTGCCCTCTTGAGGATCTTTTTGAGGTCATCATTGTGGATGGCTTTGAACTTTCCAGCGATGGCCGAGTTGTAAAGGATTCCTTGTTTTTTCCGTTTGCCAGTTGAGGCCTCTGTGTACGATCGGACGAGATACTTGGGCCCGACATCCCAGACCTCGATGTCAATTTTCGTCCTCGATGTAGAACACGCCATCAGCGCCGGAAAACTTAGAACGATCACCAGCACTTTTAGAATCAAGAACCTGTTCAATGTCTCCCCCTTTGGTTTCAATAGCTTTGTCAATTTCACGGTCCTTTTTTAACTGGAGAAACTTTCTCCAAACTTTGAGGGCCTCTTGGATCAAAGCCACGAGAGCCCAGAATTTTGTCATTTCTTTACTTTATTAGGGACTGGAGTTGTGACGACATCGAAGATCCCGAGCATAAGATCACACAGATCTATGATCTTATCGACTAAACGTTTTTTCTTGATGGCCATCAGGAGATCTCTAAGCTTGTGAATTATCCCTGATGGATTGGCAGTCGGCCACATTTTCCAGACAAGATTCATCAACCAGCCTCCGGCAACTGTTGCGATGCCTTTGTTCTCACCGATTAATTTCAGGCCGCTATCTAGATATGGAACAGCCTCGCCAGCCCATGCTGTGGTCACGAATCCGAGCATCAAAAAACAAATGAATGAAAATACTTTCAAATCAACCTCCTCTTTTAAGCATCGTTTTGATGCCGTCTTTAATGTACCTGAGTTCAACATTTTGAGTGTTCAGGATCAGCTGTTGCTTTATCTGAACCTCACTGAGTTTTTTCAGGAGTTCTCCATTTTCATCGGATTTTTTCTGATTTATGGTCGTTGAGCTAGTCAGTTTGATCTGCATTTCAGCGATCTGTTTTAGTGATTGCTCAAGGGTCTGGACCTTTTCTTTGGCAAAACTGGCTTTGACTGTGCCTGTGACGCTGACAGCAACAATCCCACAAATCACGATCACCATCCCGATCGTGACAGGAGTTTGTTTCGAAATTGTGGATTGTTTTTCTTTCTCAGACATCATGACCTCCTATACTATTTATCAACAACAATTAAATCGAAACCTGCAGACACTTCAGAATCATTTTGATCGCTGATCACTTTTATTTTTACAATGGCTGGGCCTTCAATTTTTGGATATGGATTAAATTGTTTTTCAAAAAATGAGCCCCCTGTTGTGGTTATGCCACCACTATGAGATTTAACAAACGAAGGCAATTGTCTGTCAGGAAAAGGATTCATCAAACATTCTATATCAATGAGTTTGATCGCTCCTCCTGCAGATTTTGCGACAGCAAAATAACTGGTGAGGTAGGCATCTTGAACGGATGGCAGTCCATAAATCGCCATCTGTGATTGGCCTTCATCCGGACCAATAATTGCTGTGACAGTTCCATCCGTTTGAGCCGTGGCTGTTATACTACCAACAGTGATGGACGTTGTGCCACTATCGATCACTTTCATTCGATGGATTATCACATAAGCATTGACGGTCGGGACATCCGTCAATCCGTTCAAAATAAGGTCTTCGAAAACCTCTTTTGTATCCCAATTAATGAGGCCCCAGATCCTGATAGCCCGAGCCCCGACACCAACAGGACTCCCATCATCACTTGCACTCGTCGACACAATGTCATGAATCCTCGCTTGAGTTGGAGCCACCCAGGTCGGAGTTGTTATTGATCCAGTCCAAACATCTGTCGGAATACCAGCGTCGGCATTTATAGTATTACCAAATTTATTCACTGTGGAATGATTAGGCAAAAGACCTTGTGAGATCTCCAAACTCATTGGCAACGACCTGACAAATCTCGCGCTGATTTTGGTCGCATAACTATCAAATGATAATAGTATTAAAATAAATAGAATTAAATTTCTCATATCAGCTCCCTTGATCCACTAGAATAATATCAAAACCACCAGCCACCTCTGAATCGTTAGCATTGCTATTGGCTTGAATTTTAATAATAGCCGGACCAACTAATTGTCTGTGAGGCAGAAAAGGAATTCTAAACGGAGGACCACCGACACCAGTCACAGATCCAGTCTCTTGTACTAAAAAGTTTTTACCATTCTCAGGGTCTATATTTACTAGTAAACCAATGTCGATTAATTTAGCAGCACCACCACCCTTCCGACCTGTTGCCCAAAAATTTGTAAAATAGGCTGTCTGAACTGACGGGATGCCCAAAATAGCCATTTGTGTCTGACCTAATCCAACCTTAATTTGAGCAGTGACTGTGCCATCGGTCTGAGCTGTTGCCGATATATTTCCAACAACGATGCTTGTCGTGCCACTGGTCAACACCTGCATTCTGTGGATGATCACGTAGGCATTAATAGTTGGAACATCTGTCAAACCATTGAGGATGATATCTTCTGAGATTTCTTTAGTATCCCAATCAGGCAAACCCCAGATCCGAATAGTTTGAGCGCCAACACCGGCCGGAGCACCGTCATCACTCGCACTGCTTGAGACTATGTCATGAATTCTAGACTCAGTAGGTGCAACCCAAACAGGTGTTGTCGTGGCACCATCCCAGACATCAGTTGCGATCCCACTGTCTGCGTTTTCAGTCTTGCCAAATTTATTGACAGAGCTGTGCAAAGGGACGTTTTGCTTTGCAATCTCCAACATACCATCTAGATTGCGTACAAATCGAGCGCTCACTTTTGCGCTGAATGATTGGTGAGAAAAAATCAGAACCAAACAAAATATAATAATATTTTTCACAATATCCTCCTATAGTTCAGACAATGGCAAACGAGGACTGAGAACCTCTTTGATCATTTTTCTGAAACAAATCCTTAGCTGTGAATTCGTCAAGCTGTCAGCGTTCACAGCACACAATTTAAGGGCATTAAATCGAGGCCCGACCTTAGCTTTTCGATCAGTGACCTCCTGTGATTTTTCACCATCAACTCGATCAGCCTCAGTAGCTCCATCATCATCAGGAACCCAAGCGTCGATCTGCTTATATGCATATGGCTCAGCACAGTAAACCTCAGTCAACTCAGCGACCTTGACAGGATAAGGAGGATAATCACCTAGAGATTGATATGACGAACAGTCAAGAGCCTCATAGAGTGGCTGACATGAATCCTCGTCGGTGCAAGGCTGTGAACTGTCAGCGCCAATTCGATATTTAGGTTGAGTCAGGTCATCAATTAAACCAATTTTCCAACGCCTAACATCTTTACCTGTTTTATCGAAACAACTAGGACCATGTATCTGTTCACACAATGCTTTGCTTGATGTTGGGCCATGCTCTGGAATAGAACTTTTCACGTTATCTTTTTGAATCCAATTTTCAGCCCAGGCCGAGCCACCAATAAACACCAATAAAACAATAAATAATATTTTCATATGAAACTCCTTATTTTATTCCACTACATGAAAAGTGAAAACTTGTTGTCGGGCAGTCGGCTCCAGCAAAAGAATCACAGTCCACGGTCATTGCACCAGCTGCGGGTGAGTTAAGGCTATACCCTACGTTGGGATTGGCTAACCCTGTACTGGTCACATGACAGATGGGAATTGCTGAAAAAGTATTAGTAATAAAAGTAATTATGCAAGCACCAGCCGACACATTGCCGATTGAGCTGATCCATGAATCTTGCTGATCATCTATTGTCGATCCAGCACTGCAAGTTAGCCTTGCCACAGCGTGGACATGATCACCTACCTGAGCGGTGGCTGGCCTCGCCCACTTATTAATCAAAGATCCTGTCAAGTCGTAACCCGGGAAGATCTCAGCCATATTCAAAGCCCATGTCCCAGCCGTCACCTGATTTGACTTCAATCTAGCAATCAATTGAATCGGAACATTTGACCTTAAGGTGGTTGAATATAGAGCCGCAGCATCACTGCCAGTAGACAAGGCGATAGTCGTTTGTAAAACTGATTCATCTTTTTTAGATGAGGAAACTGCTAGCTCAAGAGTCCCAGAATTATCTAAAAGATAGACATAGATAAACCCATCATTTCCACTGGTGTGATTTAAAGTGGCCCCACTTGGCACAACCAAGGACAGAGAGGAGGTGACTGTCCGACTGTTGTAAGCCCCGCTAGTCAAAGGAGTGACCCTCATTGACACCCGGACAGGATCAGCCGCTGTCGCATCAGTAGAGGCGTCAGATTGCTTGAGGTTGACCGTCAAAGCACTCGACGCCACAGAGGTCAGGATTGCTCCATTACTCACCGTGTTCGGCTCATTAGGCTGCTCACCCGCGCTGACCTCATCAAAACTCGACCCGCCATTGTTGCTGATCTCAAGGTTTCCACCTCCAGACGGGACTCTGATGATATTCTGACCACTCTTACCTAAGGTGATTGTCTTTACTGAGGTGGTCTTGTCGCCAATCGTTAAATCATTGTCTGAAAATTTCTTTGCCGAGGCGTCGAAAACCATCAAGACGATGATAAAAATTGCTGCCAAATAATTCATTCTACTCTCCTATATATCTAAAGTTTCTGTTGTATAACTAATTTTGCCGACATAGTTGGCTCCGGCGATGTTGGTTGAGTCATAACTAATCTGACCAGTTG
>SDBT01014010.1_pt1 | contig 12818 bp, 16 predicted proteins | sample 2277101 | NCBI WGS metagenome assembly SDBT01 (sample SAMN10404973, study PRJNA504765) | marine sediment metagenome | isolation source: marine sediment core GS10_PC15, 103 cmbsf | place: Arctic Ocean: Southern Knipovich Ridge | collected 2010 | reverse complement strand
AAAATAATATGACTTTTTTGTGCGCTTTCAGCCACTTTTTAAACAAAAGATACATAATAAAACTGAAGATGGATGGAGAATCTTCATTCGCGCGAGCAAGTACCCAGCTAACTACCGAACTCAAGACGAGGTGAGAAAGCAGGTCCAAGTTTACATCGAATCCGAACACGCAGGTTGGTAACAGAGAGTGATACCTTGAAGCGGGGAAGGAGGGAAGGCCAACGTTGCCGGTAAGGAATAAGTACGCCAGGTAGCCACTCTCATCAAGGAGGCATGAATGCCAGAACCACAAGCTCCAACCACCTATGGAGAGGCACGGAAAGCTGCTAAGCTTCTACCAGCAGACAAGTTGGTACAGTACCTCTACATGCACGAGATGACAACTGGAGATACTATAGGTGAGCTAGTCTATAGTGGCTACCTAGAGCAGGCTCAGAAAGCCATGACTCTGATCTCAGCTATAGATCTAGTCCTCTCCGCTCTTCCAGCAATCATTGATATCGAGGAGATCAAAGAGAAGGAACTAGCTGGTATTGAACCATGACCACATTCGGAGTCGAGTCAGTGACATCGTTTGGGATTGACCGCGAGGATTTCAAGGAGCTGAGTAGTCTTCTAGACTACCTGCACGAATCCTTCCCTCTTAGAGCAGGACGTCCTACGTTAGTATCTTCACCCACACCATATGAAAACAACTATGTGATCCCTCCTGGCACCATAATGTACTTCCTCCTAGGATGGTATGAGGCAGATTACAACAGGATAAACATCAATTACCAAGTCAGCACATCGAAGACTGCCAGTAATACCCTCATCCACGAGTATGCTCATGCGATGAGCCATGACTTTCCTGAATGGGTGTCATTTATCATCACACTTCCATGGGCCTTGTTGCTCTGCTTACCTAGATGGGTTGACAGATTCTGGGCTCCGATCCACCAGAAAGTTGAGCATGGTTTTCTTTTCAAGCGAAATCTCCGTAAGATAAAGAGGAAATATGTGTCTTACCACTCAGATTGACGAGCACAAGAAGCTCAAGAGGAGACTCCTCTGGTGGCCTAGGATCAAGATCTGGAAGAGACTTCGTACATATAGGAACGATGCAGCCCTCAGGCAAGGAGACCCCATCCAGTTTCATAGCATTATGTATCCTCACTTATGGACGATAGGAGAGAACATTTCCGATCGAGATCCATCGATGCCAGCCAGCAAGACTGGGCTAATAACCCACGGATTCCATGCCTACACGAGTGAGGAAGCTGCTATAAAAGACAACCAGCACACTAGCATGTACAAGCTAGTTGTGCCACTCATAGGATGGAAGGGAGATCTGATAGCAACTGGCAAGGACCTCGCAGTATTCCGCAAGCTCACCTTTAGAAAGCAGGACTACAACAAAGCAATCAAAGTAATGAACGCACGACTAGAATCGAGGGAAGAATGAAGCTACGTATGCCTTGGAAACTCAGGTTCCCCAAATTCCACTTAGCAGCTCTAATCATAATCCTGATGCTGAACTGTAGTAATCCCTTCGCTCCTGTAGAGGAGCCAGAGGAGATTATGAACACTTCAGGTATGTGGAGGAGGAGCCTACACCTCTGTACTGTCATACACAATGACACACTAGGAGTGCCAATCAACTACACTGGCTTGAAGTTCCAGTATCAGGAACTAGCAGGAGGCTACTTTCACCCACTAGGAGAGAAAGCCATCCCTGAAGACCCTAAGTGCCAATACATTCCAATATCTGTGCCGAACAGACCCATTAGGTTATGGGTCGCTGCAATCGACCAGTTTGATCAAGTAGGAAAGTGGAGAAGTATCCGATCCACTCCGCCTGATATAGAGGACATTGAACAACCATGAAAAAGCCTGAGAAACTTGGACTTCTGGCAGGTGCCATCGTACTTGCCATCCTGATAGCTATCTTCCAGTCTGGTTGTGCTCCAGAGAGTATATCAGCTCCTGCTCAGGAGCTATCACAAGCAACTCAGCCCACCACTCGCGACATCATCATCAACTACACCGGAAGCGAGTGTAGTCAGGTGACTGTCACAGTGACAGTTGACTTCAGAGATCTTCCAGCTGATGTCATTGTCTCCGAAGGTGGAGTAGTGCCTTCCTTCCGGAAAGTGTACACTGTGGATATCTCAGCATATCAGATAGATATGCGGGTACATCTACTACATGATATAGTTGGTACCTATCTTCCTGTGATAGTGCCCATACCAGCAGAAGGAGTTCCCGTGTTCAATCTAGAGCTAGCCCAGCCTGGTTGCTTCTAATGGAAGTAGTCTGCGCATGGATACTAGGGTTTGTAACTGGAGTTGCCATTCCTTCAGTATGGCTCTACCGAGCGTGCAAACAGAGAGATAGAGCTATGGAATTGAACGAGAGATTACTAATGGATGATCGACCTGGTCGACTGTAAACTCACGTTTCTCTCTCTCATTCTTTTGGTCTCTACCTTATTCTGAGGAGGTATCAGATGAGGCTAGCTTCAGCTCTCAAAATATTCCCGAAGGTTGTCAAGCTTCCACTTGGGATCACTGTCGCAAATGTGACAATGATGCTTAACAAGTGTGAAGATGTGCCAACCGACAAGGAGAAGTACACATTCACCGCCTCTTATAACAAGAGATCGCGTAAATTTTATGTGTACATTCCAAGGCTACATGCAGATGGAACCTACCAGTTTGGTGGGCACAATTACGTGGGGGTACGCAGTCTTGAGTACCCTCCCGTAGTAGTCGAGAATCGTCCTCGATCGCGCAAGCTCAGCATCTTGTCCCCACCTTCAACTCCTATCATCATGACGTTGTTCGAAGGTAACGTCTCTGTGAAGAGAGGCAAGGGTATGGGAGATGACATCTCCTCACCTTACCTCCGGACCCTATTCCTTGGGAAGAGGGACAGGGAGACTGTCAACACAATCCTTGGAACAACAAGTAACTCCCTCTACACCACTGAGGAAGACCTCAAGGCAGCGCGTGCTATCCTCGTAGACCATCCGGACTACGAGTCAGATCCCAAGCACATTGATTACATGAGAGCCATGAACATAGAAGAAATCATGATCAGGCTCCTCCTGAATGTGCTACCACGTGCACTGTACCCATTCGTTAGGAATGGAGAGATCAAGCATGATCTCATCCATGACGCCATCGACGGATTCCTCTCCAACTCTCCCCAGTGCCAACTGTACCTGGGGAACAATCCAATGGCACTCCTTGGGCTCAAGGAGAAGCTGAAGGTCCCCATGGAACCGTGGGCATCGCTAGATGTAGCGCGCCCGCACGACACGTGGGAAGGGGCTGTGTGTGTAGTGGACACTCCACAGTCCTCCAGAGCAGGTGAGATCCTTGCGCTCTGTCATGGAGCAGAGATCAAGGAAGGAAAGCTCAGCAAGGGCACTAGCCTACTGTCCTCACTACTCATGAAGGTATCACCCTTCCCACACATGATCGACCCTCACCGCAAGGTGATGATGAGTGCGATTGCAGAGCAGTCATGTGATCTAGGAGAGAACAACGAGAGTCTGCGCATCTCTCACAAAGATGCGTCAGGAATCGCTCAGCCCTTCGGACTGTATGCAATCACTGCCATCATGGACTACGGAGAGACCCACGAGGATGGATGTATCATCTCCCAAAATCTAGCAGACAAGCTTTCTACTACAGTCCCTAAAATAGACCGAGAGGTCCTGCCGACAGGAGTTGAGGACACAGTAGAAACAATTGTTGAGGTTGGAGAACTGGTACAGCCTGGTCAACTCATCATGATCTCCGAAGATGAAGATGAAGCACCCAAGCTCATACATTGCAGCAACCCAGTCCCTGGTGTTGTCACCAAGATACAGCGCTATGAAGATATCATTAGCGGAGCCAAGTGCAACGTAATCCAGATAGATTACGAGATCACCTTTGAATGTCGCACCGGATCCAAGATCTCTGGGCTACATTCTAACAAAGCTACCGTGAGCAGGATACTGCCAAACTTCCTCATGCCCAGCACAGAAGACGGGAGCGTCGTCGACCTGATCTACTCTCCTGCTAGCATAGCAAAGAGGAAGATCCCCAGCACTGTCATGGAGATCATGATGAACAAGCTCATGATAGCAAAAGGACTAACCCAACTGGAGACAGATGGCACTGAGACATTCGAAGAAGTGTCCGCTGCCCTGGCTGCTGAGGGGCTCGTAGACGATGCCACTGAGCAGCTCACACTCGGTGGGCCTATGCCACACCGTACCTTGGTAGGTCCACTGTTTATCATGATGCTGCATCACCATCCTGAGACAAAGCTCAGAATTGGTGGCAAGGTAACCCACAGCTTCAGAGGGATACAACAGCGTGGAGTAGGCCAGGGAAGGCTGAATCGAGAGGAACTGGAGATTCTGTTCCAGACCGGAGCTCATGGATTAATAGGCGAAATATATGATACAGTTGGCAGGTCCAGACTATCTGAGCATGCCTACGAGTATCTCAGGGTCTTGGGTGTATGGAAAGAAGGCGAAGTTCCGGATAGCGAGAACCAGCTCGCTGCGGTTGCCAAAGAGAAGCTCCCATCCAAGATAAAGGATGTGAGGAAAGCAGCTCTAGCACTAATCACTGGCAAGAGGTAACCAAATGGACGAGAAGCCCAGCGTCAAATACGCTGTCTTCTATCACAAGAACTGCTCCGATGGTTTCGGATCAGCATGGGCAGCGTACAAACTATTAGAGCAGACGCTCAAAGCTGAAGTCGTCTACCTCCCTATTGATTGGAACAGAGAGATAGACATACCTCTCCTCACTGGAATGAGGGTATTCTTCTTCGACATCGCTGTATGGAGAGACCAACTCGAAGCGATAGCCGAAGTAGCTGAATCAGTTGAAGTATGGGACCACCACAAGACCACCTCAGACAAGGTCGGAGACATGGACTGCGTTCACGTCGACTTCTCCAAGTCAGGAGCAGTCCTAGCTTGGGAGAGATGTGTAAAAGAAGTCGAGGATGCTAATGGGCCCATGCCAACTGTGGCTACGGCCTTAAACACCAAGACTAGTGAACCTCCTGAGATCCTTCAGTACGTCCAAGATGGTGACCTTTACAAGCACGCACTAGAGAACTCTGAAGAGTTCAGCTCCATGATCCAGTCATACCCTTATGACTTCAAGACATGGGACATTATCTCTGCTGACGTGCAGTCCTACATCAAAGATGAAGGTATAGTCATACTTAGAGCTGACCGCAGCCGCATGAAGGAACGTATCGTCCCTCTATCTTACGAGATTGAACTAGAGGGTCAGAAGATCCTCGCAGTTAACTCTCCCATATTTCCTAGCGCATTGGGAGCAATGCTCAAGGATAAGTATGGAGTAGGTCTCGTATGGTTTGCCAATGGAGATACGATGAACGTGAGCCTCAGGTCAGCTGCTCCTGACGGAGTGAACGTAGCTACACTCGCTGAAGCCTTTGGAGGCGGAGGCCACAAAGCTGCGTCAGGATTTTCTGCCCCCATTGATAGCAAGCTCGCCGCAAAGATAATGGGAATCCAAGAGGAATGACCAACACTCTCAAGAAATCAGTAGGAGAGATAAATATTAAGCAAGCCCTCCTCATACTCCAGCGAGAGTTATGTTGGATTTGTCGCGACCCTATAGGCATACTCGGAGGCACACACAAGACATTTGGTAGCAAGAAAATGGCATCACTAGATCATGTGATTCCTCATGCTAGAGGAGGAGCCTCCATATTACCCAACCTTGCTCTCACCTGTGTGGAGTGTAATAGAGCTAAGGGAGATCTTAACAACCACGAGTTCTGGCAAATCCTACTGCTTGAGAGACCAGAACTGAATAGACATACTCCCCCACTTCCCTTCGGTCCCTTCGCACATCATGGAGAAGGATTCAGAAAGAAGCTCTGGAAGGCTGTCGAAAGTGGTATAACCGTGGCCTTCTAGGAGGCTAGGTATAGACATACGCCATCCCGTGTGCTATAATGCCACACTAACCTACGGTAGCTCAACTGGTAGAGCCCCTCTCTGATACGGAGAAGGTTGGTGGTTCGAGTCCACCTCGTAGGACCAAGTTTAAGGAGTGTCACAATGCTGAAGTTCTTTGGTAGCCCTACGCGTACTATGTCACTAGCAGGCCTCTTCTTAGTGCTGTTTGGGGCTATCTTCTCGAACGGGGATTCCTTAGGATTAGGAGTAGTCCTCCTGAGCCTTGTAGGCACGGGTCATGGCATACAGTGGCTCATACATAACACTTAGATTGCGAAGATAGATAGTGAGTGCTATACTAGCCTCATGGACCTATCTACCTTCTCTGTGAATTACGACATCGCAGGGCAGGCTCTTTTCATCCTGGTTGTACTCTCCTTCTTCATAGAGAGAGCCCTATCCATTCTCTTTGAATGGAAACCATATGTCAAGAGATTCAAGGGCAAAGGATTCAAGGAGCCCATATCCCTACTCCTCTCTCTAGGAGTATGTCTAATATGGGGTTTCGACATAATCGCCATTATGTTCTCGATGCCCGCGCCATCCTTTTTAGGACAGGTAATCACAGCAGCTGTAATCGCTGGAGGGAGCAAGGCCTCCATCCAGCTCTTCCACAACATTCTCAATGTCAAGAGTAGCGCTCAAAGACAGGTAGAGAATGGTGGCTTCAAAGACTAAAGAATGGCCCTATAGCCTAACTGGACAAGGCATCTGTTTTCTAAACAGATACATTCGGGTTCGAATCCTGATAGGGTCACCATCTTCCCCCTAACACATGGAGTTACAATGTGTTATTTGTCAGCAGCTCTCCTCATGCTCAAGTGGATAGGTATAATCCTCGGTGTCGCCGTTGGGTTCATCGGGCTCGTAGTCTTAATAGTCTGGCTTATAGAGAAGCTCTCTGATCACCTCAGATATGACCTAGGAATCAACCCCACCTTCAAGAAGTGGACGAAGCGAACATTCATAGCCCTAATGATACTCGCAGCTATCCTCTTCTTCTACTGGGTAGCCTACATGGAGATATGTGTCAACATCGACCCTCCCATGTCAGAAATCTACACTCCCGATAACGCTGAAGGGACGTGGACACTCCCAACCGGAGAAGACCTCACCTCAGATGTTATCTTCATCACAGATGATGGAGATACCCTTTATTACACAATCAAATAGGAGTTAACGATGGCTGCCCTTTTCTTTATGTTCAAGATACTACTATCGTTAGGTCTCTTGTGGGTATTCCTGAGATACCTCCTGTTCCCCAGGTTGTTCCCCAATGCCTTTTCCAATGAGGAAGAGGACGTAGATCCCGAGTAAAGGAGTAACGCGTGAACCCGAAAACGAAGTGGGGCCCCAAACGAGCCCTCACTCTCTTCGGCGTCCTCATCATTGGTGTTTTCGGTCTGATAGCTGGAAACAACATCGTAGAGAACGTTGATTCCAGTCAGATCGTTGTCATCCAGTATCCCTGGGGACACCTCGAAGACCACACCACTGCAGGATGGAAGATGCAATGGTTAGGTAAGGTCACAAAGTACGACAGAGAAGTCTTCGTTACTTTTGACTCTGACGAAAGCGTTGGTAGCAAGGCCAACGAGAGCATGAAGCTCAGATTCTACGACGGCGGACACTGCTGGGTATCCGGAAGTGTCCGAGTCCGATTCCCCGTTGCCCGAGAGCAGATCCTCCTGCTCCACACACGATTGAATGGTCAAGAAGCACTAGTCTCAGGACTGGTGCTTCCTGCTATCAATAGAGCAGTCTACAACACTGGTCCATTGTTCTCTTCGAAGGAGTCTTACTCCACTAAGAGGAACCAGATCACTGGAGCAGTGGAAGATCAGACCATTCGTGGCATCTACCAGACAGTCTCTGAAGAGGTAGTCGTGGTCGATCCAGTCAGTGGAACAGAGAAGATTGCAACTCGAGTAAATATTCTCAAGGGAGAGAACGGGAAACCGCTCAGATCAGAAGAATCTCCCTTCGAAGAGTATGGGTTGCTTCTCTCCAACTTTACCATCCGTAGCCTAGAATATGTCGATGCTATGGAGGCGAAGATTGGTGAGCAACGAGATGCAACTATGGATGCTGAAACAGCAGCAATCTTGGCCAAGAAGGCCAAGCAGGATGCCATAACAGCTGAAGAGAGTGGAAAGGCTTCTGCTGCCAAAGCCAGATGGGCTCAAGAGACCATCAAGGCAACCGAGGTGACGAAAGCTGAACAGCGTCGTGATATTGCCGAACTCGACAAGGAAGGTGCTGAATTCTATAAGCAGCAACAAATCCTAGAGGGGCAAGGCGACTCTGAGAAGAAGCGACTTATCTTCACAGCAGATGGAGCTCTGGATAAGAAGCTGGCTGCAGCTGTCCAGATGAACAAAGATCAGTGGACAGCCATTGCCAACTACACTGGCAACTGGGTACCAAGCACCGTGTTTGGTTCCGATGCGTCAGCCATGGCAGGGAGCGGAGCAGAGACTCTGATCCAGCTCCTGAACGCACGAACCGCGACTCAAATATCTCTCGACATGGAGATGAAGAAGAAACAGAACTAGTCGACCGCGGGTGGTGCTCTTAGAGAGTATCATGAGGCTGTAGGGGGGTTCCATTCCCCCTACAGCCTTTCTTAGGAGTAATCATGAAATTCCCCTTTGTATGGAGAGCCCTCAAAAATCACGCACGAGACTGGATACTTGTAATTTTTTGGGTAGGTTTCATCATAGCCTTCATTTCTCACAACATACCTTTAATGATCGCACTTGGATTCCTCATACTTGATATGAGGATAGACAAAATAGAGGAAGACCTCAAAGACATAGAAGTCTACACTATAGAGGAGGAAGACGAAAGTGCCTAAGGACATGGCGTTCGGAGCTGACGCTACCAAGAGAATCCTAGAAGGGTTAGCGACCACTGCTGGAGCAGCAGCCCTGACTCTAGGACCCAAGGGCAGGAACGTAGCCCTAGACAAGAAGTACGGTTCCCCCATTATAACGAATGATGGGGTGACTGTCATTCAGGACATCGAGTTGGAAGATGCCTACATGCAGATAGGAGCCCGACTCGTCCAAGAGGCATCCTCAAGAACCAACGACGCATTTGGAGATGGCACCACAACAGCTGCTATCCTCACCGAGAGAATAGCTAGAGATGGACTGAGATCAGTCCAAGCTGGGTCTAACCCCATGCTCCTCAAGAGAGGAATAGATGAGGCAACGACGTTGATCATCTCTTCCATAGAAGATAGTGCGATTCCTGTCGATGACGACAACGACATCTATCATGTAGCACTCGTTTCCTCTAATGGGGACAAGGTCATTGCGCAGACCATCTTCGATGCTATAGAGAAGATGGGATCACGTGGACTCATAGAGATCCAAGATCTTGATCACCCAGGCGTAGAGTTAGACATAGTAGATGGCTATCGCTTCGACCGGGGATACACCAACGAAGCATTCGTGCGGCCAGGCGATACCAAGATAACTATGGACAACGTCGCCATCCTGATCTACGAGAAGAAGCTCACTTCCCTCACCGAATTCATAGAAGTAGTGGACATTCTCGCCAACAACCCCCAACCTCTGCTAATAATAGCTGAGGATGTTGAGGGTGATGTTCTCACAACTATCGCCATCAACGCAGCTAGAGGAACCCTACAGGTTGCCCCCGTCAAGGCTCCAGGATTCGGAGAAGCCAGACTTGCTATGCTCGGTGACGTCGCCATTCTTACTGGTACCGAAGTAGTCGGACCAGGAAGGGGCACATCAATCAAGGAGATGCTCCAGAGCACAGGCTTAGGTATGGCCAAGCAAGTCATAGTCGATAGAGATACCACCACCATCATAGGTGGTGCAGGTAAGGCTAAGGAGATAGCAGAGAGAGCTCGGATCATCAGAGTAGCTGCAGTGGATAAGAAAGCCTCTAGGTTCGACAAGGAGCGATGGCTCAGGAGAGCCTCCTACCTAGAGGATGGCGTAGCTGTCATCCAGGTAGGTGGAACCACTGAGACAGAGCAGAAAGAGCGACGCATGCGCGTAGATGACGCTCTAGGGGCTACCAGAGCCGCCACAGAGGGCGGAATCTGTCCAGGAGGTGGCGTAGCACTAATTCAAGCTGCGAAGCTTCACGAGGTCGCTATGCAGCTCTCAACAGCATCCATACATCCTGACATACTCCTAGGTCACCAGTTAGTAGTCAAGGCTTGCTCAGCACCTGCTGAGACCATAGCATCCAATGCGGGGGAGAGTGGAGAGTATATCGCCAGGCTCATCCAAGAGCAGGATGACATGAGGGTCGGATTCAACGCAGATACCATGGAGATGGAGAACCTCATGGACGCTGGAGTCATAGACCCTGCCAAGGTCGTAACTTCCGCTCTCACATACGCTTCCAGCATTTCCGGCATGCTTTTGACTGTCGGATGTGCTATAGTAGAGGCACAGGAGAATGAGAAATGACGAAGGTCAATTGTATCATAATAGAGGTTCAAATATCCACGGTCCTGTAGCTCAATGGAACTAGAGCACTGACCTCCTACGTCAGGGGTTATGGGTTCGAATCCCATCAGGACCTCCAAACATAGATCAACAAGTATTCACGATCGCAACAGTGCGAGAAGTAATGAGCAACACTTTCAAGAAGGCCTTTGGTATTAGCAGCAGCGACCAAGGTCACATACTTACAATTCTTCGAGACAAGGTTTACTCGGATAAAGTTGCTGCAGTCGTGCGAGAGTACTCAACTAACGCACAAGACGCTAACACCGCCGCTAAGAGCACTCGTCCTATAGAGATCACCCTCCCTATTCGTCCAAGAACCTCTTCATTCAAGATCAGAGATTTTGGAGCAGGACTTACTCGCCAAGAGATTGAAGAGATATACGTTAAGTATGGGAAGAGCACTAGGCGAGGAGACGCAACCACTACTGGACAGCTTGGACTAGGATGCAAGGCAGCCTTCGCCTATCAAGATGAGTTCTTTGTCACCTCCATAAACGGAGGAACTAAGTCTAAGTACAGAGCGTACATAGACCCCTCCAATCATGGAATGATAGAGCTCATCTCTGAAGCGAAGACCAAAAGTCCTTCAGGAGTAGAGATAGAAGTAGCAGTACGCTACGATGACAACTCAGCGTTCGCTGAGAATGTTAAAACTCTCCTGCGATTCTTTGAACCTCTTCCAAAACTACTCAATGGTCCAGGTAACCTCTTCAACGACGAGTATCACCTAATTGGAGCCACTACATCTGGTAGAATGTGGAAGTTCCCCAAGGGATACACCACCTACAGAGAAACGTCCATAGCTATTATGGGCGGAGTCCCTTACCCAATAGACCGACAGCACATACGTGCAACTAACGGCGTAACTAGGAACCAGTTAGACGTACTCGCCTACAAGTGCAGGATATGGTTCGGGCCAGACGAGCTAGACTTCGCAGCTTCCAGAGAGCATTTGGAGTACACCGCAAAGACTGTGAATAACATAGCAGCGGCTGCCAGAGACGTCTATGCTTCTATAAAGAAGGTGGTGGAGACCTCTGTTGAGTCAGAGCCCACTCTTATAGAGGCATTCAGGAGGTATCATGAACTGTACCGACTGTCAGACATAGTAGCATCTTCAAGCGTGATCACTCCTGTCTGGGGAGGTACCACTCCTATAGGAAGGCACATCCTAAGTCACTCACATATCATAGCAGCTGCTCTATCTTCAAACAATGACATAAAGCTCTATGAGTGTAGTGTTAACAGAGGGAGTAGCCGAACTGCTGTTGAGCAGTTCAGGCGAAGCACAGTGTACCAGATTCCAATTTGGGACAAGGACTCAAGCCGATATGTCGCTGAGGCAGACGTCTCTAGTCGCTGGATAATAAGAGCTGAGAAGCTCCACGCATCCCTAGTTACTAAAGAGCACCCGAATCCTAAGCTGTACATTATCAAGGGTCCTACTCCTGACATAACCAGCAAGGTCGTAGCTCACTTCAACCTAGAATCTCTACCAGTAAAGAAGCTGTCAGATGTAGACCTATCTAAGGTCTCTAGGAAGAAGAGGACAGCATCCCCTAAGTACACCAAGGATGCATTCGTACTAGACACTACCACAGCTGACAAGTACCCGGCCTCTGCCTACTTCAAGCCAGCAATCATAGACCTACTTCATGGCACAGGGATATACTTCGCTATAGACCGATTCCAGGTGAAGTTTGGAAACTTCTGGATGGGCCCAGGACAGGTTAAGTCTAAGATGGATATCATAGAGGAGTGTGTCGGGTCAAGACCACCCATATATGGCATCCGTATTGACACAGCTAACAAGCACGTGGGTCCTGGATGGATGACATTTGAGGAGGCTCTGAAGAAAACAGTCAAGACAACCCTCAAGGACAATCCAGGACTAGGAACAGAAGTGGCCCGAAGGACCCTTTCTAGCAGCGTCAGCCATGACCTAATAGAAGTAGTCAATGAGGCGCAGAACATCCTAGACAATAAGTCTCCCTTCATAGTCGCTACTAAAGCCATAGTAGACTTGGACAAAGAGTCAGCGGAGTCAAAGAAAGCCCGAGAGGCACATCCAATCCTCTTCAACTTCTTGAATAGTGCCATACAGTATCCTACCAATCGGTACAACCGATATGGGCAAGTAGATGATGACTGGGTGAAGGATGAGCTGGATATACCTAACACCACGAATATGGACAAAAAGTTGGGCAAGATTTACCCCCTACTTTCTCAGCTGGACGTATTCTCAGGACAGAGTTTCCTGTACTCACGCGTTGATGGCGGAGTACAGAATCTTGACCACATTCTACTTTACATGAAGGCAGTTGACGCCA
>SDBT01014009.1_pt1 | contig 12818 bp, 10 predicted proteins | sample 2277101 | NCBI WGS metagenome assembly SDBT01 (sample SAMN10404973, study PRJNA504765) | marine sediment metagenome | isolation source: marine sediment core GS10_PC15, 103 cmbsf | place: Arctic Ocean: Southern Knipovich Ridge | collected 2010 | reverse complement strand
GGTCTCCCCAAGATACAATGCAACTGTATTTGGTATTTGAAGAAGAAAAGAAGGGGGGGCACTTTGAAATTTGAAACAAGGATGCCCTGTTTATGGACTATACAGAAGGAAAATTACTGACTTGTGAATTTAGTCGGATAACTGTGATACAGAATACATAAAATTGTAATTCAATCAATTGATTTATCAACTAGTATCTCGATCTCCATTTGATTCCAGTAATAATGCTTTGTCCAATATTTACCTTCCTCGTTCTTCATTGCATCAGACCAGATGAGAATCATTTTTTTTCCATCTTCACTAATCCATTTAGGTGATAACTTGGGTTGGTAGGTCCTATTTTCCTCGTCAACTGACCAGTAATCGGTATAAAAAAATTGTTTCCATGGTCCATATGGGTTTTCTGAATACCAAAATCCAAGGCTGCCTGTTTTAGTATGCACCCAACCAGAGTAAAAATCTTCTGAAGAATTGGTCATACCATACCCTGCATACGTTCCGCCATTAACCATGATATAAAGACCCAACCCTTTATTCCATACAACGGAAGGCAACCAGGAATACCATCCAAAATATTCACCAGCAGCGTTACTTTCAGGAAACACATGAACAGGTTCGCGTAAATTCATATCCTTAGTCCAAACCGGCACATTTCCATTCCACGCAGAAAAATATTCCCATGCATCTCTTTTTTCAACTTCACTGCTCCTCATTCTTGCTAAAAGTAGCTGATTTGTTTGAGACCCTTCGGGCGAATAAATATAAACATATTCATCAGGCGCTGCGCTGTGATCTTGTCCTTGTTGAACAAATGAACAAAATGTAAAAGGATAACCAACTCCTCCATGATTGTTCCGCCCATAATCTTCCATAAACAACATCCTTTCAGGAGAAAGATCTTCTCTGGCTACTTCATCAAACGGATCAATAGGAAGTTCTTTCCCTGATTTACTTACAGTACTCCAACTCTTACCGTTATCCTTTGATTTCAACATTTTTATTCCTCGGAAAGGACCACTCCAATCAGCACCTTGCGTTCTTGACACCAGAGAATATATTGTCCCATTTACAGCACAAACGCCATATCCAAACCAGCCCTCGCCAGCCTTAATAAATTGAGGATAATTAGGAATATCTTCTTTTGTAAAATTATCAGCATCTCCCAAAATGCGATAAAGGTGATTATGGTATTGATCTTGAGCCCTCACATTTTCGAGCCACTCTCCATCGCACATCGAAGTCACCTGACTTCCATCAGCAGCCCAGGTAATGCACCAGTTGTCGCCAGAATATCCCACCCGCTTAATTGATTCTGTTCTCAATTCAACTCCAACAGGCACAACGGTATCACCTCTATTACAACCACTAAATAACCCAATTAAAATTACAAGTAAGATTAAATTTTTCACGTTCTTTTTGTTTAAGGTGCGTTCTGAAAATACACTTTTTTTACTATTGATTCGAGAAAAATCGCAGAATCCGTTATGCGGTTTTTCTAAATCAGGTCGAATATACTTTACTTAAGTTTCGCAGTTCTCTAAAATGTTGATAATTAAGCGGTAATAATTAAAGATAACACTAAGTATCACCTCTGCGTAGCAACTCCACCAACCGTTCCGGAGCCCTGGTGGGTCTGTTGGTTTTCATATTCATAAAGACCAGCACTATTTTTGCTTCATGCGCAATTTTTCCTGCCTCATTGAATATCCGGTGGTGAAATGACATCCTTGTTTCAGGTAGTTCACGGATCGTGGTTTCGATGGTAATCAGCTCATCGTATCTGATCACATTTCTGTATTTTGATTCCAGCGAGTAAACGGGCATCACAATACCGCTCTTCTCCAGCTCTGAATAAGGCAAACCCATTTCACGAATCATTTCTGTCCTGCCAATCTCCAATAATCTGCCATAATTTCCATAGTAGACCACTCCCATCTGGTCCGTATCTGCGTAGGTCACCCTATAATTCGTCGTCATTGTAATCGGTAACATAAACTTTCCCTCTTTTACTTTTTCAAACTTTTCACCAGGCACTCGATACTTTTCACCAGGCACCAAGCATTTTCATACTATTCCGTGATTCCTTCAAGTTGAAATAAGAACGCAAACTCCATGGCCGTTTCCTTATACCTCTCAAACCTGCCTGATGCACCTCCATGTCCTGTCTCCATGTTGCAATACATCACCAGCAAGTTATCATCGGACTTTAGTTCCCTCAGTTTTGCCACCCATTTGGCGGGCTCCCAATATTGAACCTGACTGTCATGCAATCCGGTAGTGACCAGCAGGTTGGGGTAGTCCCTGGCTTCTACCTGGTCATAGGGCGAATAGCTAAGCATGTATTTGTAGTACTTCTCTTCATTGGGATTACCCCACTCATCGTATTCGCTGGTGGTAAGCGGAATGTCCTCATCCAACATGGTGGTTACCACGTCCACAAATGGAACTGCGGCGATCACACCCTTGTATAATTCCGGTTGCATATTCACTACCGCACCCATTAGTAATCCGCCTGCACTGCCTCCCAAAGCATAAAGATGATCGGGACTGGTGTAATTCTCTTTGATTAAATGCTCAGCACAATCATTGAAGTCGGTAAAAGTATTCACCTTCTTTAGCAGCTTTCCATCCTCATACCACTGTCTGCCATAAATCTGGCTTCCCCGGATGTGAGCCAAGGCAAAAACAAATCCCCTGTCCAACAATGTAAGACGTGAAGACCTGAAACTCGGATCCATCGTGGCACCATATGAACCGTATCCGTAAAGCAATGTTGGATTATTGCCGTCCAGTTCCAGCCCCTTCCTGTAAACTATGCTCATGGGGACCTTCTTTCCATCGTCGGCATCTGCATAGAGCCGTTTTGTCTCATAATTTGCAGGATCAAAATTACCATCCAAAACCTCTTCCTGTTTCAACAGGGTTTTCTCGTGGGTTTCCAGCTGATAATCAAAGGTGGAATTAGGTGTGGTTAGTGATGTATATGAATACCTGAGAAGTTTACTGTCGAAATCGAGATTCGTTGAAATATAGGCAGTATACACCTCTTCACCCATCTCAATGTAATACTCTTCTCCACTATCCCATCGAATAACCCGTAAATGGATCAACCCCTCTTTTCGCTCTTCTATTACCAGAAAATCTTTGAAAATCTCAATACCTTCTAAAAATACATCTTCCCGATGGGCGATCACCTCCTGCCAGTTCTCTTTTTCTGTTTTGCTCACAGGGGTCTTCATAAGCCTGAAATTTTTTGCATCCAGGTTGGTAATGAGGTAGAAGTGATCTTTAAAGTGCGAGATACTATACTCCAGTCCCCTTTCCCGTGTTTGTACAATACTGAATTCACCTTCAGGAGAATCGGCTGACTGGAACCGGTATTCATTGGTTAAGGTACTTGAGCTTCCAATGATCATGTAATCTTTGGATTTGGACTTAAACACATAAGTGCTGAATGTTTCATCTTTCTCTTCAAACACCATCACATCCTCCTTGGCATCAGTACCCATGGTGTGTCTGAAGATCGCCTTGCTCCTCAATGTGGCATCGTCTTTCTGGGTATAAAAGAGGGTCTTATTATCATTGGCCCAGGAAGCACCTCCAGTGGTTAACGGAATTTCATCGGTTAACATCTCACCTGTTTCCAGGTCTTTGATGTAAATGGTATATTTCCTACGGCTCACCGTATCAATGCCTATGGCCATAAAACGGTTGTTGGGGCTCACGCTAAATCCCCTTGCATTATAATAAGAATAACCTTTGGCCATCTCATTCACATTGGCTAAAACTTCTTCTTTTGCATCCAATGTGCCTCTTTTCCGGCAGTATATTGGATACTCCTTCCCTTCCTCAAACCTGGCATAATAATAATAACCATTGTCCAAATATGGAACACTCTCATCGGTCTGTTTAATCCGGCCTACAATTTCATCAAAAAGGTCCTTCTGGAACTTTTCCGTTCCTTTCATCTTCGATTCCCTGTAACTGTTTTCTGCTTCCAGGTAAGCAATCACATCGCTATTCTCTCTCTCCTTAAGCCAGTAGTAATTATCGACCCGGGTATGACCATGAATGGTGAGTTCTTTTGGTTTTTTCGCAGCAACAGGTGCTTCCATTTCATTGAATGTTTTGCAAGATTGGGTGGTCATAGCTGTCAGGATGATCAGTGTAAAAATTTTGGTTGTTTTCATGACCGTATATTTGAGTCTGCGAAATTAATCAATATTATTTAATAGTATTGTGCCATATCGCCAACGATTTCAAGCCCCGCAAACCGCCCGGTATCACTGAATATAAGTGTGCCCGACCGGTTCTTCAATTCAAGACTCACAGTTGAAATGATACTCTCCTTGATCTCACGGTCCATTTTCCCGTGTCTGGGAGCTTTCAGGACTCCTCCATCCTTTCTGCGTGCCTTCACTTCCATCTGATATTTTCTATTTTTCAAAACCACAGTTACCAATTCCGGTGTCACTTCAAGACGTGCAACTTCCGACCTGTTATAAGTAGCGAATCTATAAATCTGCCCCTTCACCAGCAGGAAAGAGAGAAAACCGGGGAAATATCCTTTCATCCAGGGGATTCTGGCCAGGGAAAGCATGAAAGATGCCTTCATATCCTTCTCAAAGTGGTTGGATTGTATCCAGATCCAGTCAGAGGGCATACTCTGACCCCAGTCCTTTTCAATATATCCTTTTCCCCCATCATAGTCCAACTTTAAGCCATTAATCTCCAGAGAACCGGATAAATCGTGCTGCATGGATACCACACCATGATAACACTCCATAAACGGCACAAAAGCGTACCAACCCATTATCCCGGGAGCAAGGAACTTTACCGGATAAGGATGCGTATCCTCAAAAGAGATATTACCTTGAATAGAAAGGTCAGTCTCGTTAATGTTTAGGCTAACATATTGATTGGTAAATTGGTTAGGCCCTATGCTGACCATAAAATTCTTTCGATTGTAGTTGAATGATTTAATTGGATAGCGGTGGTAATAGGTTTTTCCACTATTGGCATGGATGACCTGAATAAAACTATGGGAATCTTCAGAAAAGGAGACGCCTGGTATAACTGACCAAATATGGTCTCCACGGGAATCGATAAGCTTAAAATACCATCCCTCAAAATAGTTCTTATGGGCTCTTCGCCCCTGGTAAACAGGCGGACGAAACACTCTGGGCAAATGCTTGTTGAATAGCATGATCAGAATAACACGTCGTGCTTTGGGTTGTTCATCAGGCTGAATTTCAGGGTATGTCCAGGGAACGCTTATAATCCTTTCATCGAGAGCTGGATCCGGTTGCGCGAAACATCCACCTCCAATACCTTAACCCTGACATGCTGGTGGATCTTTACGATATCATTGGGATCCCTGACAAAGCGATCTGCCAGCTGGGAGATATGTACCAATCCATCCTGTTTTACCCCCACATCCACAAAGGCCCCGAACTTGGTAATGTTGGTAACGATGCCTGGAAGTACCATTCCCGGCTTTAAATCTTCCATGCTGTAAGAACCATGGTCACATTCAAATACCTCAATCTGTTCCCGGGATTCCCTTCACTGTTTTTCCAGTTCGGCCTGGATATCCTTCAACGTGGGTAGTCCGGTATCGCCTGCCACATATTTTTGCAGGTCAATCTGTTTTATCAACGATTCGTCATGAACCAGCTGTGTCAGATCCACGTTTAAATCCCCTGCCATTTTCTTAACAATATGATAGCTTTCCGGATGCACTGCTGAATTGTCCAGAGGATTTTTCGCATCTTCAATGCGCAGGAATCCAGCACACTGTTCAAAAGCTTTCTCACCCATTCTGGGCACCTTTTTCAACTCTGCCCTGGAGTTAAACCCACCAATTTTTTGTCTGTAATCCACCACATTTTGCGCAAGGACAGGTCCCAATCCAGACACATAGGTAAGCAGGTGCATACTGGAAGTATTCACATTTACTCCCACCTTGTTCACACAGCTTTCCACCACTTCATCCAAACTCCTCTTCAGGTTTCCCTGGTCCACATCATGTTGGTATTGTCCCACTCCAATGGATTTTGGATCGATCTTTACCAGTTCGGCCAGCGGATCCATCAAACGTCTTCCAATGGAAACGGCTCCCCGCACTGTTACATCGTAATCGGGAAATTCGTCCCTTGCGATCTTTGATGCTGAGTAGATGGATGCACCTGACTCATTCACCACATAGACTTCAAGTTCATGGGGGAACCTGATCATGCGTATAAAGCGTTCAGTCTCCCGGCTGGCTGTCCCGTTGCCAATGGCAATTGCTTCGGTTTTATATTGTTGCACCAGAGAAGACATCTTTCGTGTGGACCCGGCACGGTCCGACTGCGGGGGATGTGGATAGATGGTCTCATTGTGAACAAGGTTCCCATATTCATCGAGGCACACAAGCTTGCAACCGCTCCTGAAACCGGGATCAAGGGCTATCACCCTCTTTTGTCCCAGTGGTGACGCCAGAAGCAATTGCCGAAGGTTTTCAGCAAACACATTGATGGCTTCCTGGTCAGCCTTCTCCTTATACAGCGCTTTGTATTCATTTTCGATGGATGGATGGATCAGCCTTTTGTAAGAATCCCTGACGGCCTCTGATACCTGCAGGCCTGCCTCATAAGGACTACTTACAAACTGCTCCTCCAGTGCATCGATCACACGGCTGTTCTCCGGATCAATAGAAAGTTTCAGGAATCCTTCCTGCTCTCCCCTTCTCATAGCCAGAATCCGGTGTCCCGGACACTTCTTCAGTGGTTCGTCGAATTCAAAATAATTCGTGAATTTGACCCCTTCTTCATCCTTCCCCTTCACCAACTTTGAAGAGATTACGGCACTCCGGTCAAAATGAAACCTGACCGTCTTCCTGGCCCGCTGGTTCTCATTAACCCATTCGGCAATGATATCCCTGGCCCCCTGAAGGGCATCCTCAACGCTTTCCACTTCATCTTTTACAAAAGCAGAGGCAGCTTTTTCCACCAGCTTCTCCTGCTGCTTCATAAGAATTTTTGCCAGAGGCTCCAATCCCTTTTCCCTTGCAATTGTAGCCCTGGTTTTCCGCTTGATCTTGTAAGGCAGATAAATATCTTCCAGCAGTACCGGATCAAGACACTCTTCAATGCTGAGTTTCAGTTCATCGGTAAGCTTGTCTTGCTCATCAATGGTTTTTAGAATATACTCCTTCCTCTTCTGAAGTTCCTTCAGTTTATTCAGTTCATCCCTTATCTCGGTAATTTTCACCTCATCAAGACTTCCGGTATGTTCCTTTCGGTAACGGCTAATGAAAGGGATGGTGGCTCCCTCTTCCAGCAACTCAACAGTGTTCTTTACCTGTCTGACTGGGATACCTGTCCTCTGGGCTATAATATCTTCAAAAACAATCATTTACTCTTACGTAATTTAAGGAATACGTTCATCGAATTCATAATACCGGTATTCATCTATATATTCCGGGATAAAGGTAGTGAATGAATAGACATCTGTAGAATAGCCGCCTAAAAAGCCGGCACCCCCTTCCACATTGGTGTAAACAATCACTGGGACTGCCAGGTAATCATCTACGGTTTCATAATGTTTCTGCCGTGATTTCAGGTATTTGTAGTAGGATTCCGAAATGGAATGGAGCCTCACCTCCACAATGGCCGAGTCGGCCGACATCATGTTATCGGTCCAGGTAGTTATCCTTACGGAATACTCCTTCCCGTCGATCAGCTGGTCGGAAAAGAGAATACCGTCCTGGGTAATGGCCTCCACGATGAGGTCCTCGGATCCAATGTGAACAGCATCAGTAAAGCGGTAAATCTCTGAAATTGTATAGGTTGAATCCTTTACATAGGGATACCATTTACCATTCTGAAACAGGGAATCCAACACCAGAACAGTGGTATCGCGATACTCGGTAGCTGAGCGGTCGGCCCGGGATGTGATCATGTAATAGTTCTCCTCCCCGGCCGGATCTTCCAGGGAAACGTCCATATGAAACAATTCCTGCAGATGGGAGTAGTACATATTGCCGAGGTCCTCTGTAACCGTTGATGTATCCACGGAAGCTATTTCCACTGCCTTCGGGATCTCACAGGTTGCTGATACTGAAGGGTAGCCCTGGCTCTCCACCTCGAGCGTATATTGTTCTCCCGTAACAGAAATAAATGCATCTGATTCAAAACGACCATTCCCCATATACTCAAGCTGTTCCAGCAGTGATCCGTCCCTGTAGAACTTTACCGTGGCATTCTCCAGGGGAACCAGGGGGGCATTGTCCAGAATATGCCGGGTTCGTGATATCTGGACAGCCACAATGGAATCATCTCCAAAGGCCCCGTTGACTACGATCAGTTTATCCGACTCCTCAAGTTCAATGAACAGTACCGACTCACAGGAGACCATAAGCAAGACCGACAGGATTATCACTGTTATGTATGAAAAACGATTTCTTTGGATGTATGTCATTCTCATAGCTCCTAAAATTCAAATGAATAACTGATGGAGGGGATAAACATAAAGATACTGAACTGCTTAAGTGCCCTGTTCCCATAATTGTCGTATCCGAAAAAGAGGTAAAAGGGATTCTGACGGTTGTAGGCATTATAGACCCCAAAACTCCAGGTCTGGGTTCCCCATTTCTTCTCTTTATGGCGGTTAATTCCCAGGTCAAGCCGATGGTAAGCCGGCTCCCTAAAAGCATTCTTGCCCTTATAATATTCAATCTCCCTATGGTAGTAATATGAGTACGGGGAGATGGATCCATCATCGAAATTGTAATTATTCGGAGCATACCTGGATACGGCCAGTGTTCTCGCCTTACCCGTACCATAGACCCAGATGGCGCTGATATCGGTCTTCTTGCTGGCCCGGTACATCAGTACCAGGGAGATATCATAACGGCGGTCGTAGGTATAGGGAAAGGGATTACCATTGTTCAGGTTATCAAACTGCACCTCCACCTTTGACAGGGTGTATCCCAGCCAGCCCCGGAGCTTTCCCACATCCTTTCGGGCAAGAATTTCCAGACCATAAGAGATGCCCTTCCCCTCCCTTTCAATCTTATCTTCCCAATCCACTCCATATTCAAAGAAGCTGGAGCCTTCAGAATAGTCAATAAGCCCATTCATGGTTTTGTAAAATCCCTCCACGGTAAAAGACCAGCTATCCTTATGGTTGTAGGCCAGTCCGGTTGCATACTGGTATGAACTCTGGGGACCGGTACGGTCGGTGGCGGGAACCCATATATCGGTGGGCAGGCCAATGGTAGAATTGGTTAGCAGATGAATATACTGGTCCATTCGTGAAAAGGCCGCCTTCAGTGAAAGATTGGGTGTGATCAGGATTCGCCCGGTGAACCGCGGCTGAAGGGAATGGTAAAACTCATTCTTTACAAAAAATCCCGAATAGTGAAGTCCAACATTGGCCCGGATACGAGACCCCAATTGGAAATTATCCTCAGCATAAAGGTAATACTCATGTGCATAGATTGGATCAGCATTAAACTCCGCACTCAATGTATCATCAGTCGACTCAAGGGTTTCTATCCCGGGAGAGAATGTATGATAAAGGTACTTGCCTCCAAACCTGATCGCATGAGATGATGAAGGCCTGTAATCAAAATCGACCATCCCCCCCCAATCCTCAATGCCTGAAGAATAGTTGTAGGAATAACCCACATCATACTTCCCGTTCACCAGGGTCTGGGTATCATCAAAAGTGTTGAATTTATAGTTACTGTAGATAAGAGAAACATTGCTAAAGAGCTTATTTCCGTACAGATGGTTCCAACGCAGGGCAGTGGTCAGGTTTCCCCAGAAGAGGCCCGATTCAGATTTCCGCTGGTATGAAGAATCATCACTGATCCACTTCTCCTCCTCATTGATAAAAAGCCTGTCCCGACCATGGTACATACTCAGGTATATCCTGTCTCTCTCTGAGAATTTATGATTGATCTTAGCATTTACATCATAAAAATAATAACCTGAGAGTCCCTCCACTCCGTTGGACTTATTGACAGCCTTGATAATAGGACGGGCCAGAACATCAAGGTAGGTTCTTCTTGCAGAGACAATAAAGGAAGTTTTATCTTTGATAATGGGCCCTTCCAGGGTAATTTTGGAGGCAATCAGTCCAACGGATCCGGCACCCTTGAATTCCTTCATATTTCCTTCCTTTAAACGGATATCCACCACCGACGATAACCGTCCGCCATAGTGAGCCGGAAAACCACCTTTGGTCAAGGTGATACTGGAGATGGCATCCGGATTGAAGACTGAGAAAAAACCGAACAGGTGGTTGGCGTTATAAATGGGTACCCCATCCAGCAGGAAAAGGTTCTGGTCCGGTCCCCCGCCTCTCACATAGATCCCGCTGGTCCCTTCAGTCCCCGACTGGACGCCAGGCATGAGCTGGATCGTCTTGATCACATCTGCTTCACCCATGAACATGGGAATGGATTTGATATCTTTAATGGAAATATGAATGGCACTCATCTGGGCATCTTCCACAATGTCCTGCGGACGATTGGTGGTAACAACCACTTCATCCAGCATCAGGGAGGGCTCCAGGTAGATGTTCATACTCAGATTGGCACCCAGTTTAAATGTATCCCGGTGTGAAGTGTACCCCACATAAGATATCTGTAGATTGACCACACCGGCCGGAATGGTCAGGCTGTAAAACCCATATTCATTGGCTGAAGTCCCTTTCCCAGATTTAAAGTCATATACTGTGGCAGCTATTAGCTTCTCGCCCGAGGTCTGGTCCTGCACATATCCACTAAGGGTGTATTGCTGACCCATAATACCCATTGAAAAGAAGCTAAACAAGATTCCTGCAAAAGTAATTTTCATTCTCATAGTTGGAAGTAGATTGAAAAACGATTAAAGCTAATAAATCATCACACCATGTAAACGATCAGCAATGATTCTTAGTGTAGGAGGTCCCGTGAACTTGATTGGTTGCGCGGATTCCTTTACGAATTTGGGACTATCTGCTATAAAACGCTATTTTTGTATAAAAGTACTGCCCATGAGTCGTCATTTGATTTCTCCCTCTATACTTACAGCTGACTTTCTCCACCTTGAGAAAGAAATTGAAATGGTCAATGCATCAGAAGCAGACCTTGTACACCTGGACATTATGGATGGGGTTTTTGTTCCCAACCTTACCTTTGGATTCCCCATAATTCGCCAGATCAAATCCGTTGCGAAAAAGCCGCTGGATGTTCACCTGATGATTATAGACCCTGACCGCTACCTGGAACAGTACAAGGAAGCCGGAGCCGATTGGCTCACGGTCCATTACGAGACCTGTCCGCACCTTCACCGAACCATACAAAAAATCAAAGAGCTTGGAATGAAGCCTGCAGTTTCCATCAATCCACATACTGAGGTGTCATTGTTGGGGCCGGTGTTGAATGAGTTAAACATGGTATTGGTTATGACCGTCAATCCTGGATTCGGGGGACAAAAATTTATAGAGGCCTCCTATGACAAGATCCGGAAGCTAAAAAAGATGATCATTGATGTTGGGTCAGATACACTGATCCAGGTGGATGGTGGCGTTACCGAAGAAAATATTGTTGACCTGATTGCAGCCGGGGTGGATGTATTTGTGGTGGGTAATACGGTGTTTTCTGCCGAAGACTCTATACAGGTCATTTCCAGACTAAAGAATCCTTCATAACTCATGTACCAGCAAAAAAAACCGCGCGATTACCGTAGCATGTGGATCATCAGTATGGCTTTGTTGGCAATAGGCATTGTTCTCACCATCAATCTGGCCATGATCCGGCCCCTGGGATTTATCTTATTAGGCGTTGGTGGAATCGGACTGATCTGGAGCCTGACCAATATGGATAAGTGGAAAAATAAGAAGGACAAAGATAACCCGAGACATTTCAATTAGGAGCTAATTTCTAACCTGTTAACTACTAACTATTTACATTGTGAAATCACCTTGAAGGCCGCCACCTCAGGCAAGCATATTGTGGTTGAAAAACCATTTTGCATAACCCTGACTGATCATTCCTTTCCCTCCAGGTAATTTTGCAGATAAGAATACACTTCCGTTAGGGCCCCTCCCTGGGTGATGGAAGCCCGACCAAGCATTCCGGTATCTTGTAGTCCAAACAATTCCGGAAGTACATGCTCCATCAATGCATCTCCAAAATCTGTTGAAGCATCCCTGGGCAGTTCGCCGGGCAAGTTATCCACTGCCATCACTGTAATGGATCCATCACTGAAAGAATCCGTCTCTTCTCCGGAAACAGGATCATACCCATAGAAAGGTTCAGCGATGGTAGATGCCCGGATGGTGGATGGAATAGGACCATTAATATCACAGCTAATATCAGCAATGATGGTGATGGGAATCTCACTCCCTGCAAGATCTTCACGTGTCAGAAGGATGGGGGATTTGGGATCCCAAAAATGGCACGGTATATATAAATGAGTCCGTGCAGCATAAGGCCTGAATCTGTTTTCATACATCTCCGGATGAGAAATAAAATGACTGAAATCAAATTCTAAACCATCCTTACGGTTTGTGTAGTGCCAGGGATCGAGCCGGGTATACACCGCATGATCAAATTCCTTATTCAGGTACTCCTCCGGGGATACCTGCTGAATCCCGGCTTCTTCCAGGATCTCGGTGGCACCACCAGCCACCCTCCCCCCACCTGTGATGGCAATCCGGGTCTTTCCCATGTCAAGCTCTTTCAGCTCCGATTTTATTTCACCCAGATCGAGACAATCCGAGGCAGGTTTCAATGGGGATCCCCCAACTTTCAAACTGTATGCCCTTAATCCGTTGTAGGC
>SDBT01014008.1_pt1 | contig 12818 bp, 8 predicted proteins | sample 2277101 | NCBI WGS metagenome assembly SDBT01 (sample SAMN10404973, study PRJNA504765) | marine sediment metagenome | isolation source: marine sediment core GS10_PC15, 103 cmbsf | place: Arctic Ocean: Southern Knipovich Ridge | collected 2010 | reverse complement strand
CGAAGAATGCTCCAGCCCGGGAGGGCGAGGCTCCCGCCGAACCATTCCCGCTCAGTCCGGCGCCGGCTGGATTTCGTCAACGAACGGCGAGCCGCCTTACTTCAACGCCCGGACCGCTGCGACAGCGGCGCCGAGCGCTGGTGCGGCCCGAAGCCTGGACGCCTGGACGAAACCCGGTTTGAGCGAGCCCGGGCGCGAGGACTTGGCACCGGTCTTCAGATAGCGCTCAGCCAGCTCGTCGTCGCCGCACGCATCGATCAGCGCCGCCAGACAGCCATCCAGCTTGGCGCCGAAGATGCCGCGAAATGACACATCGGCGTAGATTTCTCCGACGCGCTGGCCGATGATCACGCGGTCGAGCAGCGTGCCACGGTATTTGTGGTTCGGATCGAGCTTCGCGTACGCGTCGCCGCGGTGCGGCGCGTCGGCCCGACCGTTCTTGATCGTCCACAGCCGCTCGAAAATCAGCTCCGCCAGCACCAGGGCGGCTGTCTCCATCCAGGCGATGGCGAGCGGCTCTCCGGCCGCGGCAGGGACCTCGGGATGCAGGGAAGGCTCCGTCGTGCCTGTCGGCGCGCCACGGCCGCCACGGGGGGCGGCCGCTACATCATCCTTCGTGCCTTCGTGCCTTCGTGCCTTCGTGCCTCTGCACAGATTCGCATAAACGCGATTCAGCGAACTCGCCGACACCAGCTTCTCAAACGTCGGCCCCAGCGCACTCGCGATTTGCCAGCTCTTCTGGATCCACGACTTCGCTTGGTCGAACGGCACCAGCTTTCCACGCAGCTTCAGCGCATCGGCGATCCCCGTCCCGCAGCCGACGTAGTACGCGTTCTCTACCTCGCGAAACAGACCGTCCGCCGCGTACTCCTCGCCGAGCCCGCAGTAGTCCGCGTCGCTGCCCAGGGCGGCGATCGGCGAAACCAGCTCGACGCCCGCTGCCGCGATGCCTTGCTCCAGATCATCGAGGTACTCTGGGTTGCGCGGGCCGTTGTTGATCGCGTTTATCCCCCGCCCGTTCGGCGTCTTGAGCCCGGGCATTCCGATACCGACCAGAACCCGTTGGGCCGCACACTGCTTTACAACTTCAATCACGGCCTCGGCGGCGGCGTGTACGTAGAGCCGGGCCTGCTCGAGTTCCTTATCCGCGCGCATGATGACGCCGGCGTCGCGCTGCGCAAGCTGATCCGCGACCGGCAGGGGAGCGAAGCCGACGACGCGCGCGTAGACGCGCGACGCTGACTCAGACCGCAGCGTGAAGGAGGTTGGATTCGCCACATCATCGCACGCCACCGCGTGGGCCTTGGCTTCGGTCGCGCCGCCGTCGACGCCGATGAGTAGCACCCGTTTGCTCTTCACTGCGTTCTCCATGAAGGCAACCGCCAAGGCGCCAAGAGCGCCAGGAGCGGCTGGATAACCGTGGCCCGGAGCTAACGACCGGGACCCGCTCATCGCTGTGCGCGTGCACTACGTCGACGAATGAGTCGATCCTACCGCGTCTTTTGTATTACTTAGCGTCCTTGGCGCTCTTGGCGCTCTTGGCGGCTTGGCGGTTAATCACCCGCCGCCGGCGCAGCGTCTCGAGCCGCATGTGGTCCTTGGCACTATCGTTGCGGTCGATCGTCGCTTGGTCGATGGCGTGGTCCGTGCCGCCGGAGTGGCGGATGACTTCGTAGATCGGGTCCCAGACGCGGCCGATCGTGTAGCGCTCGCTGATCCGCAGCACCAGGTCGTAGTCCTCGCCGTAGTTGCGGCAACTGTCCGTATCGTTCACGCCGAACCAGCCCGCGTCCGCGATTACCTTGATGTGCGCGCTGCGCGGCGCACCGGCCCCGTTGATCCGCAGCAGGTTGTTGCGGCCGTTGTCGGCGGTCCACTCGCCGTGCGTGACGACCGGGATTTCCTGGTTGCGGTGGAGTTCGGCGGTCTTCTCGTCCAACGTCCAGACTTCGTAAGAGCCGACCACCATCCCGACCGTCGGATCCGAGTCAAACACCGCCAGCAGCTTTTCGACCGCGTCCGGCTTGAGCCGGTCATCGGAGTCGAGTTGCACGTAGTACTTGCCGCGGGCGGCGGCGATGCCGGCGTTCAGACACAGTCCCAGATTGTTGACGTCCACGACAATCAGTCGCACCGGCGGCTTGCTCGGATCGTAGCGGTCGCCGCCTTCCATGTAGCGTCGCACTTGGTCGGCGGTCGGGTCCTGCTCGCCACCGTTAACCACCACGATCATCTCGACCCGCCGGACCGTCTGGGCTTGCACGCTGTCGATCGCCCGGCCGATGAACCCCGGGCGCTGGTTCACGGGGGTGATCACGCTGGCGATGCAGTCAGCGAAGCGCTGCTCCTCGGTCGCGTCGTACTCGACGCGCCGTACGTGCCCGCCCGGCGACAGGTATGTGCCGCTGCGCTTCAAGTGCTCCGTACACGCGCGTTCCAACTCGAGTTGCGCATCCTTGCTCGCGAGCAGGTAGTCGAACACGTTATGCGCCTTCGCCGGCGCCGTCACGGAATACAGTGAGCCGGCGAAGCGGTTGGCGATGTGCGCGACGCCGTGCTGCTCGCTGACGCGCAGGCGCACGTCGTACAGATCCGCCGCGGTGTACTCCTGGTTGAAGCCGCCGATCTTGCGCAGCACATCCGTACGGAACAGGATCGCGTTGCCGAAGTCCACCGTGTCACGCAGCCGACCTTTATGCCAGTCGAGCAGGTGTACATCCTTCCGCGATCCGTCGGCCTCGACGCGCTCGTAGTCGGCGTAGACCATGCCGATCGAGTTACCCCCTTTGTCGCTCCGTCGCTCCGTCGCTTCGGCGCTTCGGCCTGCCGCCATCAGCATCGTATGCAGTGCCGAGCGCTTGAGCGTCACCTGTGCCTGATCATTGAAGATCAGGAGCAGATACTCGCCGCTGGCGCTCTGCAGCGCCGCGTTGCACATCGCGGCCCGGTTGGCGTACTCGCCGGGCAGATGGCGGATTCGCCCGGCATCGATCTCGCTGGGGATGAAGTCTGGCTTGGCGGAGGCCCCGCGGCCATCCACCACGATCACTTCAACCGCTGGATGATCCTGCCCACACGCCGCCCGCAGACCCACCTGAAACGCGGCCCGGTCGTACGGCAACTGATCGCCGAACAGCAGGGCGACCGACACTTTGACATTGTCGAAGTTCGCTGGCATAGCCGGCATTCTATAAGCACGTCACTGGGCATCCAAGCTGGACTGACCTGTGGGACCGGTTTGTAACCGGTCGTTTACGCCAGTATAAGATGACTTCGTAAGCGACCGGTTGAAAACCGGTCCCACATTTGCTGATGACCCGGGTTACTGGACCATGGCGCCTGAATCCACAGCATGCCCGATCAGACACGCCGGCGCGGGCGACCTGCCTGCGCTGTACGAGTTGGCCCGCGGAGCGCTGGTGCTCGACCGGTTCAGCCCTGAGCTGCTGTCCGAGAAGCTCTTCAAGAATCCTCGGCCTGATGAGTTCACCTGGGAAGTCTATCTCGCGGAGCGTGAGGGTCGGCCGGCGGGTTTCATGCAGAGCGTCATGCGGCCGGCGGCCCGCAAGGCTTGGATCGGCCTGTTCGCGGTAGACGTCGCTCAACGGCGGTGCGGCATCGCCTCCGCCTTGTTCCAACATGCGAAGGCCAACTGGCCGGTCGACACCGAGGAGGTCGAGGTCCTGGCGATCCCGGGCAACTACTTCACGCCCGGACTCGACCCGCGCTACACCGCAGCGCTCGCGTTTCTGGAGCGGCTCGGTTTCGAGCGGTTCAAGGACTGCGCCAACCTCACCGCCGACCTTTGCGAGCGCTTCGACACCACGGCTGAGGAACAGCGCCTTACAGCCGCCGGCGTCGAGATCCGCCGCGCCACAGTTCACGACGATGCGCTTCTGGACGCCTTCTTCGCCGAGCACTTCGGAGTGGACTGGCGGTTCGAGGCGGGTCTGGCGATGGACAATGACCCGCCGGGGCTGCACCTGGCTCTCAAGAATGGTCGCATCGTCGCGTTCAGCGGCCACTCTTCGCAGAACCGCGAGTGGGGCTTCTTCGGCCCGATGGGGACCGCGCCGGACGCCCGCGGTCTCGGCGTCGGGCGCGTGTTGCTGTGGCATTGTTTGAACGACCTGCACGACGCCGGCCACCGCACCGCCGTCATTCCCTGGGTTGGCCCGATCGCTTTCTACCAGCGATGGGCCGGCTGCCGGGTCGAGCGCGTCTTCTGGCGCTACCGGCTCGCCCCGCGCGCCAGCTAGCGTCATCCCACCACGCGACTTCGGCTGGCCGCCGGCTGTCAATTGCGACGCCGAATCGGTTAGTTTCGTTCCAGCCGGATGCGGATGTCGGCGACGTGGCAACCCTCGCCGACCGGATGCACGATCAGCGGATTGATGTCCAGTTCCGCAATCTGGGGGAAGTCGTTCGCCAACTGCGACAGACGCTTGAGCGCATCCTCGATGGCGGGCATATCGCTCGGCGGCTCGCCGCGGAGGCCCTCGAGCACCGCAGACGTGCGCAATTCGCGCACCATCTTCCCGGCCGCGGCCTCGCGAATCGGGACGATGCGGAAGGTCACGTCCTTGAACGCCTCGACGTAGATGCCGCCCAGCCCGAACATCAGCATGTGCCCGAAGACCGGATCGCGGTTGATGCCGAGGATCACTTCCTTGCCGGCCGGGATCATGCGCCGGACCAGGATGCCGGTGATGTCTTCCGGCTGAACGTGTTGGAGCAGGCTGTCGCACATCGTGCCGTAGGCGGTTCGAACCTGGTCGGCGCTGTTCAGATCGAGGATCACGCCGCTGACCTCGACCTTGTGGACGATCTTGGGCGAGACGACCCGCAGCACGACCGGATACCCGATGCGATCGGCGGCCGCCACGGCCTCGTCCGCGGTCCGCGTCAGCTCCGACTCGACCAGCGGGAACCCGTACGCGTGAAGCACTTCGAGCGCCTGCGATTCGAGCAGGTAACCGTTTGGGGCCTCGTCGATAACCGCGGCGGCCCGCGCGCGATCGACGTCGTAGGTCTCGATCTCGGAGACCTCGCGGTTGAGCCAGCGGCGATACCACGAGGCGTGCCCCATCGCCTCGGCCGCCCATTCCGGAAGAATGTAGTGGGGAATCCCGTGCTGCTGCAGAATACTGATGCCGGCCGCGACGTCCTTGGCACCCATGAACGAGCAGAGCAGCGCCTTGCCCGAGTCGGCATGGCGGTCCTTGATCGCGCAGATCGTCTGGGCGATGGCGTTGATGTTGGTCATCGACTGGGGCGTCAGGATGACCAGGATCTGATCGACGCCGCCGTCGTCAAAGACGGCCTCCAGGGCGGCGGCGTAGCGGTCTTCGCGGGCATCGCCGATCACGTCGATCGGGTTCTTCATATTGGCGGCCGCCGGCAGGGCCTTCTTCAGCCGGGCGGTGGTCTGTTCGGAAAACGCGGCCAACTCGAGCTGGTGTCCGACGGCGGCGTCGGTCGCCATCACCCCCGGACCGCCGGCGTTGGTCACGATCGCGATCCGGTTATCGCGTGGCAGCGGCTGATACGCCAGCAACTGGGCGGTGTTGAACATCTCCTCGATCGACGCGCAGCGGATGATCCCGGATTGCTCGAAAACCCCGTCGCAGACCTCCGCGCTGGCGGCCAGCGCCCCGGTGTGCGATTGGGCGGCCGCCGCACCCGCCGCGGTGCGACCGCTCTTGATTGCCAGGATCGGCTTGGGGTCTTTGTGTGATCCGGCGATCGCGCGGGCGGCCTTCATCAGCTCGCGGCCGCGGGTGATCTCCTCCAGGTACATCAAGATGACCGAGGTCTGCGGGTCGTCCGCGAGATACCTCAGCAAATCGACCTCGCCGATGTCCGCCTTGTTGCCCAGGCTTATGAACTTCGAGAATCCGATGTTCTTGCCCGCCGCGTAGTCCAGCACCGCGGTGCACAGCGCGCCGCTCTGCGAGAGGAACCCGATCTGGCCCGCGGCGGGCATCGCGCGTGCGAAGCTGGCGTTGAGCCGCACGTCGGGTTCGGTGTTGATCACCCCCAGGCAGTTCGGCCCGATCAACCGCATACCGCCCGCGGCCGCGATCGCCTTGATGCGCTGCTCGCGTTCCAGCCCGGCCGGGCCGACCTCGCGGAAGCCGGCCGAGATGATGATGGCGGCCCTGATCTCTTTCTCGATGCACTGCTGGAGGGCCAGCTCGCAGACCGTGCCGGGGAACACCAGCACGGCCAGATCGACCGGGTCGGGGATGTCCAGCACGTAGTCATACGCCCGCACGCCGGCGATGTGCTTCTTGCGCGGCGCCACCGGGTAGACCACGCCGTTGAAGCGGCTGTCCAGCAGGTTCACGAAGATGTCGTGCGGAACCGTCCCGGGCGTGTTGGTTACGCCCAGCACCGCAACGGACTTTGGCCGGAAGACCGCGTCTAACCCATCGGAACGTGCAGCGGCTTGGTTCTCGGAAGACGGTGGCATGCTTGATGTATCTCGGATCATTGCTCTTGCGGATTACGGGTGGTTGGAGCTCCGGCCGGCATCATCGTGACGCCAACGCCTTGCGCGAGCGACGGATGTAGGTGTCGCGTTCCTCTGAGGTCAATTGGTGGATGTGACGCAGCAGCTTTTCGTCTTCGTCGGTCAGTTCCACCTTGCGGCGTGACATCGCCGTCCGCGCCGTGTCGATCAGGGCCCGCAGCCCAAAGCCCTTACTCATCTTCCCGTTCAGGAACCAGACGTAGGCCGGGATGCATTTTGGCAGCGGCGCGCCGGTCGCGACCAGGACCGCCATGGTTCCCACGATCGAGCCGGTGTTGAGCAACACGCCGATGCTGGTCTTGACGTGGTCGCCGATGAAGCTGCCCACCTTGGTGGAGCCGGTGCTCAGCGTTTGTCTATTCATCACCACGCTGACGTCGCTGTAGTCGTTCTTGAGATCGCTGTTGGTGGTCAGCGCGCCGAGGTTCACCCACTCGCCGACGTAGGCGTGCCCGAGGAAGCCGTCGTGGTACTTGTTGGAGTAGCCGTGGATGATGCTCTCCTCGACCTCGCCGCCCACGCGGCACATCGGACCAATGCTGCAGCCCTCGCGCACCTTGGCGCCGAGCAGGATGCTCTTTGGGCCGAGGTAGCAGGGGCCCTCGATGCGCGTGTACGGATGCACTTCGCAGCCGGCTTCGATCGTCACCGGGCCCTCGCGCGTGTCGATGCACACGAACGGATGAACCTCGGCTCCTTCGCCGATGTACAGACGGTCCTTCGGGCCGAACACGACCGAACTCTCGTGGAGCTCTCCGGCAATGCCGCGCTTGCCGGCGGCCTCGAAGTCCACCGTGATCTCCTCCGGGTTCGCCAGCATCACGTCCCAGATGTAGTCGAACCACCGGTCGGGGAACTCGGCGCGCGCGGCCTTGGCGGCGGCGGCGACGAGACCGGCGTAGTCGCGGACGCCGCTGACGTCTTCGGTAGTTCGCCAGACGGCCAACTGCTCGCCCTGCCACTGCGCCTCGTGCTGCTGGGGCGGATTCCAGTGCGACCCGAACACGCGCGCGTTGACGAACAGCACTTCCTCGCCGGCGCAGCCCGAAAGATCGTTGACCGCGACCGACTCCCACCGTCTGCGCAGCGTGGGTGCCAGGTAATCCCGCACCAGCAGCGCCTGTGGGGTCGTCGCGACCGCCCGGGCGATCTTGTCGGCCAGAGTAGTCGCACCACACTTGAGCTCGAACACGCCGCGCAGCCAGGTCAGCGGCAGGAAGTGGTCGAACTGATCGTCCTCGAAGATAACGAGTTTCATGAGCGTTCTCCGCGGCAACCCTGGTCGGGGTCGCGCTTGCCAGGTAGCACTCCGCAATGCCTCATCCGGCTGCCAACACGCCGCGCGGGTTTGCCCAGAAGCGTTGGCAGACCTCGGCCGCCCCGCCGACGGCGCGGTCCTGCGTCATCACCTCACCCAGGAGCACGCTTAGGTCGCGCTTATCCCAGTCGAGGACCATGCGTCGCAGTTTCGCTTGTACATTCTTCCGCAGGCTGGGATTGTCCTCAAACAGGTAACCTCCCAGCACGAGGATCTCAGGATCATAGGCCGCCACCGCCATCGCGGCCCCCATCGCCAGGTAGTCGGTCACCTGCTCCAGCAGCGCCGCGAGCGGATCGCGATTTCCGCGTGGGCGGTGCTTGAATGCCGCTTGGACCAGCTCGGCGGTGGCCTGCCCGTCGGACTGCCGCAGCAGCCTGCGCACCGCATCGGGCAGGCCGCGGCGCGGCAACTTCCCGATGGCGGCCGCGATTGCCGGACCGGACGCGACGGCTTCCAGACATCCGCTGTTTCCGCAGGCACACTTGGTGCGCCCCGGAGCCACGACCACGTGTCCGAGCTCGCCGGCCCGCTGCGTGGCTCCCGACAGCGGATTGCCGCGCCGCACGAAGCGGGCGCTGATGCCGCGTCCGGCGTGGTAATAGGCCAGGCTGTCGGCCTCGCGGCCGACCCCCATCAGGGCCTCAGCCGCCGCGTTCATCGCCGCCGCCGCACCCTGGACCAGCACCTCGCAGTCGTAACGGTCGCGCAGCTTCTCGCGGAACGGCTGATTGTGCCACCCCAGGGAGGCACAGGTCACCACCACGCCGCGTTCGTCCACCGCCCCGTTGACCCCGGCCCAGATTCCCAACAGGCCTTGCACGGTGAACTCCACCCGCGACAGAACGCCACGCAGATTCAGATCGATCTGATCGAGAACCGCGCCCGGCGAACGGTCGTCACCCAGCCGGGCCGAGACGTGGTCGAGCAGCTTACCGTCGGCCGCGACCACCGCGCAGTGCAGCTCGTCGGCGGCGATGTCGATGCCCGCGAAGCAGCCGACCGACCGGTTGACCGCCAGCAGGATCGCCGGACGTCCGCGCCCGCCACCCTCCTGGCCCACGCGTTTCAGCCAGCCGGAGGCCACCAGCCGCTGCACCGCCCCGTTGACGGTTGAGCGGCGGCGGCCCATCTGCTCGGCCAGCCGGTGCTGGGGGGCGGCGCCCAGGCGTTGGATTACCTGGAGCACCGACCAGTCGGTGGGGTGGACCCGTGATGCTGCCATTTTAGCTCAATCCGAATCTAATCAAATCTCACGGAATGCCACGATAATAGCTCGTATCGACTTTTTCAACCGTTGGCGCTTGATTTTTTACGAAATCCGTATTAACTTGGCCGCCAGCGGTGTGAGCTATAGCATTTACAGTTCAGGTGTGGCGTCCGGGCCCCGCACTGGACGATTGGTGTCTACGGCCGATACAGGGCTCGGCCGCTACAGAACTGGTTAAACCGTTCTAGACGGGGGCGGAAACGCACCGGGAGTTCCAGGCATGGAAATCATCATCGCGGAAACCTACGACGACACGAGCAGACTCGCCGCCGACGTGATCGAGCGGCAACTGCTGCGCAAGCCCAGCAGCGTGTTGGGGCTGGCCACCGGCTCCACCCCGATCGGCATGTACCAGGAGTTGGTTCGCCGACACACGGAAAAAGGGCTGGACTTCTCCAAGGTGATCACCTTCAACCTCGACGAGTACCTCGACCTGGCGCCGTCCCACGAGCAGAGCTACCGCTACTTCATGGACCACAACCTCTTCGACCACATCAATGTCGACCCCAAGAGCATCCACGTGCCCTACGGACACGCCGAGGAAGTCGACGAGTTCTGCGGGTGGTACGAGGAGGAGATCAAGCGGGCGGGCGGGATCGACATCCAGTTGCTCGGGCTTGGGGCGGACGGCCACATCGCCTTCAACGAGCCCGGCTCGTCACTCGGCTCGCGCACCCGGCTGAAGACGCTCACCAAGCAGACCATCGACGACAACGCGCGTTTCTTCGACAACCCGAACGATGTTCCGCGCTTCGCGATCACGATGGGCGTCGGCACCATCCTGGAGGCCAAGGAAATCCTGCTGCTGGCCAGCGGGACCAACAAGGCCGACATCGTCGCCCAGGCGCTCGAGGGCCCGATCACTGCCCAGGTCTCGGCCAGCGCCTTGCAGATGCACCGCCACGTGACCGTAATCGTCGACGCCGAGGCCGGCTCGAAGCTCAAACGCGCCGACTACTACCGCTGGGTTTTCCAGGAGAAAAAACGCCTGATCCCGCGTCTGGTGGGCAAGGTAACCTGATCGAGTAGGCAACCTGAGCGGCGCCACGATGTCCCAAGACGCAGCGTCGGGTCTCCGTGCCCGCCGCAGGCCGGCCGGAACATCCACGTGGGGATGAGCGGCCCGGAGGGCTGGCCAACTCTGGAAGTGGGCCTGAAACGCGCCGGCGTGCTTGCCTTGGCGTCTCGGCGCCTGGGCGGTTCGCCTGGTTTCGCGCTTCAGCGACCTCCAGAGTCCCATGATGATTTTCCCCCCCTAAACAAAGCGCCCGCCGGGGCCTCAGCCACCGGCGGGCTTATGTTTTTCGGCTGCTGTAGAAACAGCCACGTTCGCTGCCTCACAGCAGCCTACGATTTACCACCCTTCATGAACCACCTCCTTTCACAACGGGCCGTGTCCCGCGCCGCCCCGGTAGTTTAGGGTTGCGCAGGTCTGGTCCTGTCCGCCGGCCGTCGCCCACGGACCCGGACGTAGCGACGAGGCCCTCGCCGCTTCGCAGGATGCGTCCCACGCGTTTCGCTCTCGCCCTGTGTTTTGAGAGTCGATCCAGCGCAAGCGTTCCCTGCACTTGTATTATAGTGGATTCTGCATGCGTAGGTCAAGGTATAATTGCGATTGTGTGCAGACGTCGTTGCGCGCGAACCTTGCGCGGGGATGCGTACGGGTTCACATTTCCGGTCTTCGACGCGTTGCGCGCTTCCGTCGCCGGCTCGACCCACCCGGCGTGATATGATCTAATAAGATGGGTCGAAGAGTTGTTACGCCAGGTGAGGGATCCGGGCTAACACCCCGTCCGCCACTTCATGGAGCGGTTCCGACGAGGCGCCCGTCCCTTTCTCTGCGGGTCCCGGAATAGCTTGGACCACGGATCAAAGTGCTTTCGTGAGGTGTGCCATGCCCCCCGACTCCACCACCGCAAGACTGGTTGAGAGACAGATGCGCAACTGGGAGATCGCCCGTCGGCAGCACGTGGAGATCGACGAAGGGCGTCCGCAGACCCCGGTCGCCGACTTCGTCGCCGTCTCGCAGGCCGTCGGCAGCGCGGGAGGACAGGTCGCCCGGCAACTGGCCGAACGGCTGGGCTGGCCGCTGTTCGACAAGGAGATCCTCCAGCACATGGCCGGCGACGACCAGGTCCGCACACGCCTCTACGAAAAAATGGACGAGCGCGACACGAACTGGCTCGAAAGCATGCTGCGCAACCTGCTGCAAGGAGAATTCCGCAAGGAGGACTACTTCTATCGCCTCGGCGAGGCGGTGCTCGCACTGGCCCGGCACGGACCGGCGGTCTTCCTGGGGCGTGGGGCCGACCTCGTCCTGCCGCGCGATCGCGGCCTGCGCGTTCGTTTTCTGGCCCCGCACGAGGCCCGCGTGGCCGCGTACGCGGAGCAGAATCAGTGCGACAAGGAGGCCGCGCGGAAGGAGATCGCGCGGACGGAACGCGATCGGGAAGAGTTCTTCCGTCGCTGCTTCGGCCAACCCAAGGTCGACCCGACCCGTTTTGACCTGATGATCAACCTCGGGAGGATGTCGCACGACGAGGCGGTCGAAGTGGCTCTTGCCGTCCTGCGTTTGCGCGGCGTGCAGGTCGCCGAGTGACTACGACGATCGCGGCCGGGGCCCTCGCTGGCGCAAGCGGCAAACCCGCTCAAGCGCCGCGGTGGTGTAGATGAGCGGATACAGGCGCTCGGAATACCACAGTCTGGCGAAATAGAGGCCAATCGGGGCGGCGCGGAAGCGTGTGCCGTTCCGGGTCTGTCTGGCGAGCCAGGCAACGCCCCGATCAACGGCGTGGGCGATCGACCCGGGGGCGAGCTTATCGGCGGTGGACGGCGGACCGGCGATGTCATGGTCGCGAGGGTCCTGCTCGCTGCCGGCTGCGAGTATGCACGCGAGCGCTTCGACCGCCAGCGCGGTCTCCTCGATCGAAGAGCGGATCGAGGCGGCACCGCCCCAGCCGCCATCCTGATTCTGGGCGGCCAGCACCCACCGAAGCGCACGGTGCGTTGCGCCCAGCCAGGCAGCGGAGGCCGGGCCATCAGCCGGCGTGGCGCGCGCGGCTATCAGGACGCGCGTGGTTCCGTACAGCGGGTTTTCATGACTGGGGTTTTCCTGATTGCCGAACCAGAGTGGAACCCAGGCTCCATCGTCGTGCTGCGCACCGATCAGATAGCGAACTGCCCTGCGCGTCGCGCGGTCGATGCGAAGCCGTAGCTCGGACGGCAAGTGTTCCCGCCAGGCGCACCAGGCCCGCAGGCAATGGGCGGTCAGGTCGGGCGTACTTCGGTCGAAGGGCAGTTTGCCCCATCCGCGACAGAAGCTGGGGATGCCTCCGTCACGGTTTTGCAGGCCGAGCAGCCAGCGGGCGCCGTCTGCGGCTCGGCGGCGCACTTCCTGCACGACCGAGCTGTCGGTTTCACCCGCATCTGCGAGTTGCCGGAGTGCCAACAGTGTCCCGGCGGTGTCATCGGCATCCGGCACGCCGCCGCTCAGTGGTGTCCAGGCCCAACCGCCCGGGGCGGCGTGCGTATAGACGTGCTCGGTCCGACACTGCTGATCGAGCAACCAGCGGCACAGGTCGCGGCGCTCGTCGGCCGAGAGCTGTGTTTCAGACGTATTCCCGCGCACGAGGGCGTTGATTGACAACGTCGTGACCCAGGTGGCCAGGTTCGTGTCGATCGGCCAGCTTCCGTCC
>SDBT01014007.1_pt1 | contig 12818 bp, 21 predicted proteins | sample 2277101 | NCBI WGS metagenome assembly SDBT01 (sample SAMN10404973, study PRJNA504765) | marine sediment metagenome | isolation source: marine sediment core GS10_PC15, 103 cmbsf | place: Arctic Ocean: Southern Knipovich Ridge | collected 2010 | reverse complement strand
GATATAGGGCGCCATCGCCTAGCTGCTATGCTCGCCATTACACCAACCCCCTACTGAGCACAAGACCTCGCCGCGCCTCCAGTGCGGGTCAAAAGTATGCTGACCGGACTCTAACCGGCGACCTCCCCCACCTGCGAGGGCGCTCTTTCCATTCTGAGCTACAGATACCTCGCCGCGCCTTCTCGTAATAGTTTGTATTGGCATAGATCGAAAGTGCACTGGTGGGCAACCTGGTCACCAGCTACCTCCCTAGCCAAAACGCTCCTGTCAGTATGACACCCTTATACCAGAAATCTGCTTGCCTAGTTTACCCATTGTCAGGTAAGCTGAAATCATATCAGGGTGAGCCATGGCCTTTATCAATCAGCATTCAGCATACGCCAGCGATACTTTGGATCCGTCTGAAGAGCCAAGGGTCACCGGTTCTGCAGAGGGGAATGCCAATAAGTCCGTCCAGGGGCTCACCCCTTCCGAATGGTGTGAGAAGTTCATCCAGTTGAAGGGCCAGCCCTTCAGCATGAATGATCGGGACTACCTTCGGCCGGTCTACGATATTACCGAGGGGAAGCACAAGCGCAAGGTAATCATGGCCGGGCGCCAGGTAGAGAAGAGCACTACTCTAGCTAATACTATCATCTATCGGTGCTGCCGGATCCCCGGCTTCATGAACCTGTACGTGGCTCCCCGCGAGAAGCAGCAGGTCCGGCCGTTCAGCAACGACCGCGTGAAGCCGGTCATCAGATATTCCCCCTATGTATCAACATTCATGGACAAGACCTGCTCCGACCAGGTTTTCGACAAGTCCTTCAACAACGGCGCCCTGCTGTACTTCCGCTCCTGCTTCCTGAACGCTGACTCCACTCGTGGTCTTTCGGCCGACCAGCTGTGCATAGACGAGATCCAGGACATTCTCCCTCAAAACATCCCGGTCATTGAGGAAATCGTCTCTCACTCTGACTACAAATACCACATCTATTCTGGCACTCCCAAAACTACCAATGACGCAATGTTCTATTACTGGGAGCTGTCTACCCAGCATGAGTGGATGGTCAAGTGCCGTCATTGCAATGGTTGGAATTACATGGGCCTAGAAACGGTCGGACCCACATATCTTCAATGCACAAAATGCAAAAAGCAAATCTATGCTACCGATGGTCAGTGGGTGATCATGAACAAGGAGGGGGCTTGGGAAGGATACCGCATTCCTCAGCTCATAGTTCCCTGGGTGAAGTTTTACGACAAGACGGGGAGTGAGGAGACCATCCGCTCCAAACAGCAGCGCTATCCGCCTTCTAAGTTCGCCAATGAGGTTCTGGGCATGCCGTTCGACATGGGCGAAAAGCCCATCACGGCGGCCGAGGTCCGGGAGTGCTGTGATCTGAGGCACCCGGTCACCAGAGATCCCATGGTGAACATGATCGATCCGGAGCCGTGGATGCAGCGCTATCCATGCTTCGCCGGGATCGACTGGGGCACAGGCCAGTCCTCAGAGGTATCTTCCTACACCGTTCTGACCATCGGCGCCATGATCCATCCTGGGATCTTCTGCGCCTTCTTCGTGAAGAAGTTCGAGGGACCTGAGGCCAACCTGGCGCGTCAGCCGAAGATGATCACCGAGATCTGCCGAAGATACAACGTCCACCTGATCGGCTCTGACTGGGGCTTTGGCGCCGCACAGAACTCAATCCTGCGTGAGGACTGGACCGTCAAGCGGGTGGCCGAGTTCCAGTACGTCGGCCAGCAGCGCCGGATGATCAAGTTCGACAAGGAGACGCTGCGCTTCACGGTGGACCGCACGCAGATCATGACGAACTTCTTCCGGAAGATCCAGCAACACAAGCTCAAGTTCTTCCGCTGGGAAGAGTTCAAGCCTTATGCCCAGGACATTCTAAATATCGATGTAGAGTATAACGAAGCCCGTAAGCTACTGAAGTATGGCCACAGACCTGACCGGCCGGACGACTGCGCCCACTCGATCATCTACGCCGAGCTGGCATGCCAGCATTACCACGGATTCTTCCACGCAACATAGGAGATTACTGATGGCCGACGAAATCAGCCAAGAGAACGCACGGGTCTACAAAGAGGGATACGATGCCCTAATAGAGATCGACAGGATGTTCGTAGATTCGGGGATCGGCGGCAATGAGATTGGCGTTGATCATGATCAGGACAAGCACTATCTAGCCAGAGTTTTCCTGGCACTCATGAAACAGTATGCGGATTCCTCCACATAACGTAAAAAAATGACGGGCGGGGGCAAGGCGAGGTCTAATGCCTCCTTTTGCGCCCTTTTCGGATCCGCCAGAAGCCTAGCCCGTCAAGACCCTACACGCTGTCCTTTTTGATTTCTCCGCCATTTTCGCTTGTTAGGCGGAATGTGTCAGCCCCCCACTTCACAGGTATCCCCATAAGGGTCTCCAGGACTCGTGGTCCATCGGGGAGAGATTCTCGGCCCCATGGACTCAGATCATCCGCGTCTAGAAGGGAAAAGTACTCTTCTGTACGAGCGTCGATTTCAATCAAATCAGGCATATGGCCAAACTCTTTGGTGAAATCAACAAGGAGTTCTGTAATCCGCCGAACGACGTTTAGGTTGTCGTATGTTCCAGTGCTCATGGTTCTCTCCTGGCCGGTCTCATTCGTCGTCTATGATCACCACCTCGTTGCCCTCGGCCGGGCCTTCGTCCACCATGCCGATGCCAACCCAGTGCATGCGCCGTCCGTTGATCTCGACGCGCTTGGGAATCTTGTCGCTGTTGACAACACACAGCCGGGTGAGTTCACTGAGGTTCATGGTCTTACGTTTCGGTTTGCCTGTCGCTTTATTTTTGGACTTCTTCTTTTTTTTCTTGGTCATCGCATCTCCAGAATCCGATGTGGAATTCGAAGCACAATATCTTGAAGTAGAGTCCTCTGAATACTGGGCTCCACTCCACCTCGAATCCAATCCCGTAAGCATACCAGCACTCGACCTTGGGAAGATTTCTCTTGTCCAGTATGCTCCAGTTCATCAGGGCTTTCTCTTCGCCAGACGGTGAAGGTGCCTCATTGCCACGTTGTCGTTGCCGTCCATCTCCTCAGAGCAGTTGTGGCAGATCCTGTGGACCCTCTGGAGGTACTTCCGGCGCGTGGAGCAGTTGACGCACACCGTGTCCTGGCAGTGAGCACACAGGGCTGTCAGTCGCGGCCTGGCATCGGGGTGGAAGTTGGCGGCGTTTCGACAGCGGGGATCAGCCACGATGCAAATGTCCTCGTCGTCGTCTTCTTTATCCTTAGCCATGACTGGCTCCTATAGAAGTGATTGGATGCAGTCGATCTCAATGACGGATGATCGCGCCACCTCGACACGGACAACGCGCCAGCCTTCGTTGGCTGCTGCCAGGTCCTTCTCGGCGTCAATTTCCGACATGTATAAATGCTCTCGACCGTCAAATTCGACGAGAATGTTTCTGTCGATGAGGGCGAGATCAAAGATGCCGACTCCCTCCATGGGATACTCGAATTGGTGGCGTTCAGACTTTGACACGAGATAGGCTGCGAGCTTGGCGTACTTCCAGGCCTCCCTCTTTCGAAGGCCGTTGGCTATTTGGTCGATGCTGTATGTAAGATTGGCTTTCCCAGTCTTTTTGGCAGTTTCCCTTCGGTGTGTGGTCACAGACCCTGCAGAGGCGCATGACCGTGAGCAGAACGTGGCCGACTTGGCACCGGTGTCGGACATGAACTCATTCTTGCACTGGGGGCAGATCTTGACTACTGCCAGGTTCTTCTTGGATTCATTACCAAAGCGTGCAGAGCAGGACCTGGAGCAGAAGAAGTGGGTCCTACCGTTCCTGGCCTGGCGATTGTGTTCCGCTTTCCTGATGGAGATCGAAGACTCACACCAGGCACATATTGTCTCGACGGTGGACGACATGTCGAAATGATACAGCACCGTGGAGGCGCTGTCAATAGATCATGGTGGAGGCGCCGAGGAACTGCCCCTCGGGTCCAGAAAGAGTAGCGGTCGGCACGCAGGATCTTGCAAGGGCCTTATCTGCGTTTGGCTACCACGCCGGTAGCCGACATATCTCAGCCTGTCGAATCTAAGTCGCCCCCATAATGGTGTGTATTCTACCATGGTTTGGCCCGCCATTTGTTCTTCTCCTAATACCTATATCTATGTATTATATATAAGGGGCCTCCCCCTAAGCCTATGAAAGAGGCAGATAAGCCCGTTTTAGAGAACGCTTTTCCTGTAAGTAAGGTTCATGGCGGCACATAAACCAGTTCACCAGTGACGAGGTTCGAAAACAAACCAGTTCACCAGTGAACCGGTTCTGCCCAAATCAGGGGGGTCGAAATCTGTAAGCCCTGACGGCCCTAGCATATAAACCGGTTCACCTGTGACGAGGTTTATTTGAGAAACCGGTTCACCTGTGAAGAGGTTCAGGAATAGATCTTGTCCTCGACCGTACAGTGGATTCCGTCGTGCACCTTGATCTCGTAGCCCTCGTGCTGAGGGTGATCGTCAAAGTAGATTTCGATTGCAGCATCCTGGTCATCAGGAATGGGGTTGTCGCTACCCGATTCATCCCACCAGTCTGCCACATATTTGTACAGTATGCCGGTGGCGATCTTCTCGTTCAGGCAGAGAAAGGTGCTGTTTCCGTGTCGCTGCTCGATTGTCAGTGTGACCAGATTAACCTGCTGGAACGGCAGCAGGAACAGGCTGTACTTCTCCGGCGCCATCGTCATCGGAGCTGACGCCGAGGGAGTCTTTGTGTCCTTGGTCATAGAGACTCATTCCTTTCGAAGCCATGTCGGCCACGTAGCTCTGGATGTAGTTCGGCCGGGATGAAAGATCCTTGAGAGCTGCCAATAGCCCTTCATGGAAGTTGCCGAGCATGTTGATGATGAGCTCGGCCTGCGCGATGTTCACGTTCTCTGGAAGGAAGAAGTAGATGATCGGGCAGTTGAAGTGCGCAGACAGCTTCTCCAAATCAGCTACCGATATTGCAATCTTCCCGATGAACTTGCCGGATACCGATTGCTGTGTGAGCCCAAGGACCCGGGCGATCTCGGACTGGTTCTTGGAGATGTTTTTGATCTTTCTGCCGATGGCAGTGTAGTTCGATCCTCGTCTAGCCATAAAGGCCTCCTAAAAAAATGGGGCACGGCAACCCCCCCGAGTGCCGTGCCCCTGGAAATCCCCCAGCACATGCATGGGAGACAGCGTATGTAGACAGGTGGTGATTGTCCACTGAAATCGTAGTAATCACCCGCGCGCCAGGGCTCGAAATTTTTGGCAGCGAACCTCGCGCAGCTCCGAAGAGCCTGATGAGGCCGTCGGGTCTATCCTCAGCCGAAGCCGGGGTTTTTACACCGACGCGCCGGTGAAGTGTTAGATCCCCCCAGATGGGGAAGCCTACAGCGTGACACCCCCCAAATTTGCGCTGAGGCCTCCCTCAATCCGGGGAGAATTGGTCCCCGTGTGAGCCCACCTACAAAAAGGAGGACCACTCGATCTTGAGGCATTAGGGCCCACACGGAGGTGAGAGTTCTATTCGTTTTATACCGGGAAAAGTGGCTTGTTTTACTCTGGCTCGTTTGGTGGATTATCTACTTCATCTTCATCGTCAATCTCCGGCATGGTCTCCAATCGTATGCCCTTCGGCGGATCGGTGACGACCCACCCACTGTTGGCAAGCCATTCAGAAAACTCATGAGGGAGCAGAGTCTCTGACTCCATCATGCTCAACAGTACCACATGCCCCTGCGAGGTTGCTCCCGCAATATCCTGGAAATCTGCCACGATGGCCACCATGTCGGCGATCCAGACGTGGTTTTCCCCATCAGCGGCGGTGTGATCCTCTTTGTAGACCATGCCCGGAAAGGGCTGGAACAGTAACGCACGTCCCTTTTTGAATGCCTTGGACGTGACGTAGTCGTAAATAAATACCGTGACCTCGTACATCAGATCTCTCCTCGATGCCCGAGTAAATGATACCAGGTCCACTTAACCCTGCAAGCTCCTGAGATTGGTCTCTCCTCTGAGCTCGGTTTGACCGTAAACCGAGATCCGAGGTGATAGCCATTGAAGGCGATTATAGACCACGAGAGCTGGGCTCTAATTGCACGGTCTAATCGATGATGCTCAGAGGGCGAAGCGCCCCCACATGTACTGGACCTGGATCACTTAACCTGATGTGTTCAATTAGGAGTGCAGAAAATGGTATTTTATGTACTCCTCAATTGCGATCTCAAACGAACGTTTGAGGGAAGCATGGTCTACCGATGAACTCTGCGGCCACGAAGCATGGCCAAATGTACTGATCCTGGCTCACTTCACCACCCAAGGGGAGGCGGGAAAGAATTCGTAGAATTCTTTCCTGACGAAAATCCTCTTGCGGCGTGAAGACCGCCGGAAGAGGGCATGTACTAGAGGCATTGATGCTGCGGCTGCGAAGCGCAGCCAAGTGTACTGAGCCGTTAGACAGGCATGGCGTCCACCACCGTCTCCAGGTCAACGACCGTGGTCTCGTGTGACACCACGATCTTAGCGATGCGGAACTTGTGGCGAACCCGGCGCATGAGCTTGCTGCCACATCCTGGGTCGATGTAGTCGTTCTTTCCTGCCGCATCTTTCATGCGAGCGAGCTTCATGCCGCGAATGGCGTACTTGATGTTTTCCCATCCGTGGTGACCGGTGAGCTGTTTGACAGTGCTCAGGTCCTCATGAGCCTTGACGTGGAGCCACTTCAGATCGTTGCCTTTATTGTTGTGTGGATCGATGCCGAAGCTTTCCCCGCATTCGCTCCAATCATCATCGGGGTAATCCTCCCACTCGCTGTCGGGATTGGCCCACTCGCTGGTTCGCCTCGAACACTGAAACTGCAAGACGAAGATGGTTAGGTCGCAGTCTTTCATGTCGCCTCCTATGAAAACCTCCAAGGCCATAGCGCCTGATACAGGCGCCCCCAATACCAGGCCCCCTTCTCTTGGGCGCGTGGCAGACACCAGAAGCAAAACCAAAAACCACACAGTTGCTGTTGAAGGTTGTCCTGACGATCACAGTAGTGGCACTTGGGCATTTTCTCTCCTAGCTTAACTCGAAATGGATGCCCGGCTAGGCGCCAGAACCCGAAGGGGGCAGGCGCCTCGCTGAGGATCAAGGGTCCGAAAACTACTGCACGAAAAGGGTGGCGAAGCACCACCACGCTGTACCTAGGAATTACATGTCTTCCGGTGCTGCCGCCAAGAGCTTGGGCATCCGACCATCGAGGAATAGTTGCCCAAGCGTTTCGCCTTCGGCGTTCACGATCATATCAGACATGAACACCTCTTGCGCATCACGAGCGCCAGTTTGGATGAACGTCATTTGAATCTTCAGCCACTCCAGTGCGATACGCCACGAGGTCCACCGCGCCTGCTTCTGGAGTTTTTCCTTCCAGCCCTTCTGGAACGCCCTCGTGGCCTTTGCCTCTTTCTCTTTCTTCCAAGTCTCGTAGATGGCCTCCCAGCGGATGGGCATTTTGTAGTGGAGTGTTTGATCATTGAAGACGACAGAGAAGCGCATGCCAACAGGCCCTTCGTCATCGAATTCCATGTTGATGTTTCGAGCACCCATCAGATGAAGGATCTTCATCATGTCGGCCGCCGTGGTCTCGGGCGGCACCGTCGTGGTGCTTTTGTAATTGAATTCCGGCACGATTCTCTCCTTATGCCGACGGCTTCAGGATCTTCATGTCCCACCACCAGCGCACTTCAGGGAATGTCCAAATGTGATCACTGCAGGTGAGGCACAGTCGCCCATCACCTTCAACCGATAGGACCTGGGCTACTCCCCACTCATTCGGGAGGGCACACATCTGGACCCAGTAGTAGCCCGGTTCTTTCGGTGCGTCATGAGTCTTGCTCATCATCGGCGACCTCCAAGAACCCACCCTCCTTCATGAAGCCGAACAGTTCTTTGGCGTCACCATGGTCGGCGGTGTGCCCCATGGCATTCATCTGATCAGAAACGTCCTGCAAGCTGCCCTGCACCTGGAACACGCACTCGGCAACGGTTTGTCCGCCGACTTCAGCCATGGCGGCGTTCGCCGCCTCACTGGATTCCGAGGGGAATGCAACGACCACACGGCCGCCAACTTCTTCCGCGTAGAATCCCGTGCCTGAAGGCACCACGTAATCCGGATCGTAGAGCTCGGGCTGATCCGCCTTGCGGAACTCGTAGATGAACGATTCGATCTTGTCCTCGTCCGGGTCATCGACCTGGAACTGACTCTTCAATTCGTACTTTAGATAATCGGCCAAGCGGTCGTCGTCAAGGCCACGTGGTTGGCTGATCGTCGCCATGCATTGTACGAGCATCGCCGGATACTTGTCGTCTTCCTGGGCCACGACCTCCGGTTCCATGCCGGTCTGCTGGCGCTCTTCGAATTCCTTGTCGAAGTCTTCCTGCGGCATGTCGCCGTGCAGAACGGACACCTGCTTCTCGTACCAGTAGACGCAGCCATCCCACGTATCGACGGTGATGACTTTTCCTTCCGGGAACTCTTCTTCCCGGACGTTGCTCCTGCTCACCTCTTCATACTTCGAGAGCTGGTAGCGGCCGGTCTCGAACGGCATCTTCTTCGTGACCATGACGGGCTTGCCGTCGGGGCCGTGCACGATGTTTTCGTCTTCATCGATTTCGGGGACCTCTTTGTCCCGTAGCTCGATCTCTTCTTCGACACGTAGGAACGTGCCAATGTCAGAGTCGTCGTCGGTGAAGAATACGCCCTCCTGTGGATGGGGATCGTTCTTCGCATCATTTCCTTCGTTGAGTAGCTGTTCGATTAAGCTCATCAGTGTCCTCCTTTCATTCGCTTATACCTGAAAAGTTGTTATCATGGCTTCCATGAAGCGGGAAGACCCACGTGTGATTGTGGTGGACGACCTACTGGAGATTCCAGGGGGCGTGGCCGCCAAGCTCGACGTTTTGCAGGGCCTACGATACTACTTCGGCGAGATATACTACAACGACCATTTTGCTCTGGATTTCAAGGACGCGCACGAATCCACCCTGGCGGCCTTGTCCCGCCAGCACGGGAATGCCTTCAATGAGGCTCAGAAACTGATGGAGGAATGCGTACTCGGCGGGATCGACTTCGACTCCAAGGAGATCCGAAACCTCCGCGACTTCCATATCCAGAAGGCCAGGACGCTGGCCCAGCTCGCCATGTCCAAGATCGAAGCTAAAATAGAGGGGGGAGATTCAGACGCCCCTCCCCCCTCAGCAGATTAGCCCCTGATCATCGGCCTATTCTGCTTAGCAAATTGCGGGTCTTCGAACAGCCTCATGTCTTTGAGGCCGAGCTGTTCCCGATATTCGTTGATCTCGTCGCGGATCTCGCTGGAACCGACCGGGATGAATAGCTGCCTGTTGTCCAGCAGTCCAGCTTTATTTGCATTGATTACAACTCTCTGGCTCATGTGCTGAAGAGCATCCAATTTCTCATCGGTGTTCAGGATGCCGAACGCCCATGCATGCATGAACACAATGTCGTCGAGCATCTCTCTGAACGCCTGTCCTTTCGCCCGGCACTCCGGGCACGTCTTGGGGGCGCAGTACACGTCATGGATTTTGATGAGGGATGCCTTTTCCTCCTCAGACACTGTGTACTCCGCCCTGCACTTCCTACACTTCAAAGGCCTTACTGGGGATTGGGGTGTCGTCATCGCCGTCTCCTTGGTAGATGGGTGTGGTGGATGTTTCTATATGTCTTATACCAAAAATAATTAGTTATTATCCATGAGGCTGAAATGGTAAGTTAGAGAAGTTAGTCGTCAGCCACCTATCACTTGTACCCACAATATGTTGTGGTTCTGTTCACATCTTCATGTAAGCCTAAATAGCGATGTGAACAGGGGTAAACCGGGGAAGCTATCTGCTTTGCCTTCGTCAAGAAGCCCTACAGATAGTGTTTGAACCAAAAAAAGTATGAGTCTATAATGTTCCGTACACCTGAAGCGGAGATATGCCGTGACACATATTACAACCTTTACGTTTTCAGAGTGGGCCAAAGCAGCATCGGATGCTTTCCTGGAAGAGGAGGTCTCGATGAACGACACCATTCGGTCCATCGCCGAGGACAACCAGCTCACCCCTGTGCAGGTGGGCCAGGTCTGTCAGCAGGCCAATAACATGGTCTACGAGCGTCTGTTCAAGACTGCTGAGGAGAAGAACTTCACCTTCCCTCTCGCCGACTCCAGCAAGATCATCGTCGCCATCCAGGAAGAGCCCTCGCCAGAGCAGGCGGAGGCGGCCTCCTCAATGGACTTCCTACTATCGCCGCCACAGCAGAAGGTGGCCCAGGACTGGAATGCCATCCTTGGCGTCAAGCAGGTCTCCAACACGCCAAGCGTGGACCAGGAGATCGCCGACAACCAGAAGGTCCTCGAACACATCCGCGCCGCCCAAGATGAGATCCGGGGCATGCAGACCAACAACGAGGTCAAGGTGGCCGAGTATCGCTCTGCCTTCACGAAGATGGTCCGCCAGTCGGTCTTGGAAGCAGAGCTAAGTCCTTTGCAAGCCTTGACTAAGGTGGCCCATGCATGCGGACTGGCCTTTGGAGACTCCCCCCGGCGCAAGCTGGCTGTGTCCGAGGTCATCAAGGTCGCTTCCCACCTGGTCGAAAATGGACTCCTGGGGATTGGCGCCCAGCGCCGGATGGAGAAGATCGCCGAAGCTGTTCAGCAGGATCTGATCTCCACCAACATGGACACCGGCGATGCACCTGAGGACAAGGTCACCATCGTCAACGGCAACCACCCGATCATCATGAGCGTGAATCAGCTCGTGGACCAGGTCTCCGAAGAGGATCGCCTCAAGGATGGCCTTCTTCTCCTGGAAGACAAGGCCAGTTACGCTGTGAAGAAGATCCAGGACCTCAACACATCCAGGCTCACGGACCAATACGTGCATCAGGAAACCGTTGCGGAGCCTGAAGTTGTGCAGAATCCAGACCCATGGAAGCGCCGCATGCGCGCAGGTGTTCGACCGTAATGACTCCTGACCAGGTAAATACCGTGATCCGGTGCTCTATCGGCGTCGGATCCGAAGAAGACTTCGAGAAGACGGCCGACCTGTTCTCGGCTGGCGCCAAGGCTGTCAGGTGGACTGGCCGCCAGGCGTCGAAGGCTTTCACCACCCCGGCGACTTGGAAGGTCTCTAAGAAGACACATCCGATTACCCACAAGGCATCGGGCGGTCGGATTAAGACCAGAATGGGAATCGATCCCAAGACCGGAAAGCGTGGCCCCGTCGCTCCGGCCGGACGGCAATTCTCGTTCACAAGAAGCATGATGATCGGCGCCCCTCTTCTGGCGGGCGGAGCTGCTGCTGTCAGCGCGTCCAAGAGCCATCCCAAGGCATATCGACAGAATCTGACGAGATCGAGCCTCTCCAGGGGAAGATAGAGTGAGCCTGTTTGAACACAACTCGTTCAGGGTTCCAAAAAAGGTCGCTGAGATCATGGTCCGAGAAAGACTGGAAGCTCAGCGGAACCTTACGCTTCCAGAGATGAATTTCGAAACAATGTCCAAGCCGACCATGGAGCCTGAGCATCCTCAGTTCCAGCGGTCATCAAGGACGAATACACTGAGAGGGAATGACTGATGCTGCCACAATCCGTAATCGAGATGCATCAAGACGGACAGATCTCGGACGAGCAGTTCCAGAAGCTGGCCGAGGTCCAGGCCTCCGTCATGGCTGCGGCCACCGATGGCCCGGACGCTCTCCTTAACGTGGTCGTTTCCGAGTTTGAGATGGCCGACATTCAGGACTGCGATTACGAGAAGATCGCCGAAGAGCTTGAAGTCCTCACGGACGAAGACATGTCGAAAGAGGCAATTCTTGGCGGTCTCATCGGCCGTGCCCGCAGCGGGCTGGCCTCTGTTGGCCGTGCCCTCAAGAGCAACGAGGCCGTTCGTGGCGCTGCCGGTGTCGTTGGTGGCGGTCTCCTCCTTGGCATGGGAGCGGCGGCGGCCGGACAGGCAATCCGTGGCAGGATCGACCGCAAGAAGTCTCTCACCAGCATCAAGAACCAGTTCCCTGAATTGCGCAAGGACAAGGACACGGATCAATACTTCGGCGTCATCGCCGAGTTTGCCCCGACCATTGCGAGGAATCCGACCGTTGCGGGCAACCTGGTGCAGAAGTTCAAAGAGTACGGCTACGTGGACCACAAGGCCGTCCAGGATCTGATCGGCATGGAAAAGAGCATCGGTGAATCGGGCGGCCGTCCCGCCGTTGATATTCGCACGGCTATGAACCTCCTCCAGGTGGGTTAGCCTTGAAGCTCACCGTTTACAAGACGTTGAAAAAGCAGGTGAAACCTGCGGCGAGCGTGGAGCTCACGGAGGCGGGGATTGAGATCCTGGCCACTGAAAAGCTGATCCCCACGATCATCCTGCAGGCATTGAAGAACCCGCAGGTGGTTCGGATTGTGGAGTCCGGGAAGGTCACCCACCGCAAGCCGGAGAGCGTGTGGGAGCACATCAATAGCGGCCTCAGGAACAAGCTCCACTTCCCCTACTGGATTGGTCCGAAGAACAAGGACCTGGTGGATCCGAAAGAGAAGATCAACGTCGGCACCCTCGAAATAGAGAAAGTCATGGGTCAGGACCACAAAGATGTGGACACTCAGCTCCGTGCTGTCGATAATAGTCACGGACTTGGTATCAACAAAAGCCCCACAGAGCTAGGAGTTGCGACGTGAATAACGAAGCATTGATGCGCGGTTTTGTCTCCCAGCTTACCGACATGGAGAAGGGCGCGGCGTTCGGCAAGG
>SDBT01014006.1_pt1 | contig 12819 bp, 10 predicted proteins | sample 2277101 | NCBI WGS metagenome assembly SDBT01 (sample SAMN10404973, study PRJNA504765) | marine sediment metagenome | isolation source: marine sediment core GS10_PC15, 103 cmbsf | place: Arctic Ocean: Southern Knipovich Ridge | collected 2010 | reverse complement strand
GCGACCCCAAGGGGACTCGAACCCCTGTTGCCGGGATGAAAACCCGGAGTCCTGGGCCACTAGACGATGGGGTCATTACTACTCGGACGTTTGTTGAAGCGCACCGCACAATATTCAAGCGGGACGGCCCCTGGATGGCATATCGCCTTCCTCATCCGTCCCGACAGGGTCCGCGAAGGGATTTGAACCCTCGACCTCCTGAGCCACAGTCAGGCGTTCTAACCAGCTGAACTACGCGGACCACGAAACCTCAAACAACATCAGACAGCCCCTCCGGTCCAAGCCCTTGGTGGTTCGTCACCCATGAATCGCGGAGTTCTGCTTGTCGCCAAGTATTCAGATTCAAGACGTATCTGCGCATAGGTACGCCTGCAGGGACTCGAACCCCGAACCGCCGGCTTAGAAGGCCGGTGCTCTATCCTGTTGAGCTACAGGCGCAGGTCTCAGGCGACTCTCTCCTCCCGGGATGACACCGGCAAATCGGCGGTCCATAATAATAATAATAAATACCGGCCGTGGAAGTACCATGCCGGGCTCTGACCTCCGAGGCCGCCTTCATGTCGGGGCGGTCGGATTCGAACCGACGACCCCCGGCTCCCAAAGCCGGTGCGCTTCCGGACTGCGCCACGCCCCGAGGGCGTTCCATTCACCGTAAAACCGAGGGCCAAAATAACCGTTGCGCTCCATTTTGTCAAGTACGGCTGTCAGGGGGTTCGAGATTGATTTTGTTTAAGCCCCCATCGATGATTCGCCGTCGCAACGGCGACCCGTTCAAATCGTCGCCCGCCACTTGCCCGGGGGATACAAATCGGCTTAGGTTCAACCCTGATGGCCGCCGTTCTCGTCGAGTTCGTTCAACGGGAGCAAAAAATGAATTTTACCGGAATCCATTTCATCCTCACCTATGCTTGCACTTATGAATGCGATCACTGTTTCCTCTTCAGCAGCCCCGAGGCGAAGGGCACTTTCACCCTCGCGGACCTCGACAACGTCCTCGCACAGGCGAAAGAGCTGGGCACGGTCGATTGGATATACTTCGAGGGCGGCGAACCGTTCCTCTTTTACAGGCTGATGATCGAAGGCATGAAACACGCGCGCGATCTCGGCTTCAAAGTCGGCATCGTGACCAACGGCTACTGGGCGATCACGCCTCAGGATGCCGAGCTCTGGCTGCGTCCGCTCGCCGAATACGGAATCTCCGACCTCAGCGTCAGCGATGACGCCTACCACAATCCCGAAGGCGACGAATCGACCGCGAAGCACGCGCTCGCCGCCGCCCGCAACCTCGGCATCCCCACCGCACCAATCATCATCGACCAGCCACAGCAGTCCATCGCCGAAACCGGGGACGGCGTTGAAGTCGATAGCGCCGGCGGTTGTGGAGTGATGTTCAAGGGACGTGCGGTCGAGACATTGACCGAGGAGCTCACGCTGCGCAGTTGCGCTTCGTGCAACAGTTGTCCCCATGAGGATCTCCGCTCGCCTCAACGCGTCCATGTCGACCCCTATGGCCATGTTCACCTCTGTCAGGGGCTTACTTTCGGAAACCTCCTCGATACCCGTCTGACGCAGCTCGTCGAGGACTATGATCCCGATGCCCACCCGTTATGCGGTCCGCTTCTGGAGGGAGGTCCGGCGAGGCTCGCCGAAGTATTCGGCGTCCCCGTGCCCGAGGGCGTCGCAGATGAATGCCACCTCTGCTTCCTGGTGCGCCGTGAGCTGATCGGCCGCTTTCCGCAGTATCTCACCCCACGGCAGGTTTTCGGACTCGAGTGAGGCGTCCCGGCCCTGATCGCGTGAAACACTTACTCTCCCGCACGAGCTCCCGTACAGACCGCTCGTGCTCTGACTTGCACGTCATGATTCTCAGAACAGGCGAGTATCTGGATGGTTGGGCTCCGAGAATGGTGAAAATCACGAAAAAAACCAAAAAATCTCGCCAAAATCGCCGCTTCGAATCAGGTATCGCCGCTTCTCGATATGGTTTCGTTGACTCTTGGAAATAACAGAGTTACATTTTATATGGTGATAAGTCCGTTCTGCTGAAAATCACTTTCATGGCGATATCGGGGACGACTCATAGGATCCGGAACGTGGAGGGTCCACTGCGGAGATTCAGGTGGGCCATCGCCCGTAATTCACGAACGGAACAGATGCAATACCCTCGCACCGCACGGTTATGAATAACGCCAACCTCCCTGGGTGACAGACTGATGATGAATCCTGAATCCGTCGAAAAGAAACCGGAGAAGAAATTCACGGTTCTGCTCGTGGATGACAACAAGGATCTTCTCGATACTCTCGGCGAAAACCTGATATCTGATTATACGGTTATCCTCGCGACCTCTTCAGCCGATGCGCTCAAAGCCGGTAAGTTTGATCAGCCGATCGATGCCGCCGTCTGCGATTACATGCTGCCGACTCTCGACGGGATTGAGATTCTCAGGCGTCTCCGCCGTGACGATCCCTGGATAGCATCGATCCTTATCAGCGGACACCTTAACCTCAACCTCGCTATCCGCGCGATAAACAGCGGCGCCGTCGACCGTATTCTTCCGAAGCCGTTCAGTCCAGCCGACCTTCAGAAGTCCCTGAAAGATGTTCTCGATCAACGCGAGATAAAGCGCCAATCCACAGGTAAGACCAGCCGCTGATTTTGTTTCCGATTGCAGTAAGCATGGACTACAACAAGAGCTGTCGCGAAACGCCCTTAATTTATTTCCCTCAGAAGAAGTTCGCCACCTTCGTCGCCAGTTCTAGGCCGACACGCGCCTGGGCCTCGCCCGTCGATGCGCCGATATGCGGCGTCACCGAGACCCTCGGGTGTCTCACCAGCGCCCGGTCCGGTTTCGGTTCATCGTCATAGACGTCAAGCGCGGCGGCGGCGACCCTGCCGGATTCGAGGGCGTGCAGCAGCGATTTCTCCTTGATCACCCCGCCGCGGGCGCAGTTGACCAGGTAGACGCCCTTCTTCATCTTGTTGATCATCGTCCTGTTGATCTCGAAGTGCTTCTTGCTCGGTACGTGCACGCTGATGAAATCGCTCTCGCCAAGCAGCTTCTCGAGTTTGCGCACGACCCGAACGTCGAGCTCGCTCCTGATGCGGATGACGTCGTAGGCGATCACCTTCATTCCGAGCGCCAGCGCCTTGCGGGCCAGCGACTGGCCGATCCGTCCGAAGCCGATGATTCCGAGTGTCTTTCCGGCCAGCTCCACACCCTTGTAGGCCTTCTTGTTCCATTCGCCTTTGCGCATGGTCACGTTCGCCGCCCCGATGAACCGCGCCATCGAGAACATGTGGCCGAGAGTGAGTTCGGCAACGCTGTCCGAGGAGGCCGCCGGGGTGTTGAGTATCTCGATGCCCTTCTTCTTCGCGTAATCGACGTCGATGTTGTCCAGCCCGACGCCGCCGCGTCCGATCAGTTTCAGGCTCGGCGCGGCGTCGATATGCTCCTTGCGGACCTTCGTCGCGCTGCGCACGAGGATCGCATCGTAGTTGCCGAGTTCGGCGGCGAGTTTTTCCTGCGGCACCTTCTCCATCGTCAGCTTGTGGCCGGCTTTCTGCAGGATTCTCGCGCCCTCGCCGGATATACCGTCGTTGACCAGAATATTCGCCATCGGTGCATCCCCCCTCTGTTCTTATCCGTGCTTCTTCATGAAGTCCTTGAGGAACCTGATCACATCCCTGATCGCCCCGATTGGCGTCGCGTTGTACATCGAGATGCGCAGTCCTCCGACGCTGCGGTGGCCTTTCATCCCACTGAACCCGGCCTTCGGCGACGCTGCAATCAGCTTCGCCTCGAGCTTCTCGTCGTGCAGCCGGAAGCAGACATTCATCCGGCTACGGCTCCTCCTCTTGACCGGAAGGCGGAAGAAATCCTTGTGCTCATCGAAGAATCCGTAGAGCAGCTTCGCCTTTTCCTTGTTCTTCTCTTCCATCGCCTTGAGGCCGCCCTGGTCGAGTAGCCACTTGAGCACTTCGCCCATGAAGTAAATCGCGAAGGTCGGCGGGGTGTTGAAGAGCGAATTCTTCTCGACATGCGTCGCATAGTTGAGCATCGTCGGCAGCTTCGACTTGGCCGTCCTGAAGAAATCGTCCCGGAGGATAACCAGCGTCACCCCGGAGGGACCGAGGTTTTTCTGCGCACCGGCATAGATCAACCCGAAGGGTTTCGCGCTGAACCTGTGCGAGAAGATATCCGAGGACATGTCGGAGACAAGCGGAACGGCGCCGGTATTGGGGAATTTGAAGAACTCGGTGCCCTTGATCGTGTTGTTGCTGGTCAGGTGGACGTATGCCGCGCCCCTGGTCAGTTTAAGCTCATCCTGTTTCGGCAGCCGCATGAAATCCACTTCGTTGCCGTCGAAGGCTACATTGACCTTGCCGAAAAGTTTCGCTTCCTTGATCGCTTTCGTCGACCAGGTGCCGGTGTTGATGTAGTCGGCGGTCTGCCCCTTGCCGAGGAAGTTCATCGGCACCATCGTGAACTGCGTACTCGCGCCACCCTGGAGGAAGAGCACATGGTAGTCCTGGCCCAGCTTCAGCAGCTCGCGGGTGCGTTCGATTGTCGCGTTGTGGATCTTGTCGAATTCCTTCGAACGGTGGGACATCTCCATCACGTTCATCCCGGCGCGATTGTAGTTGAACCACTGCCTGTGGACCCTCTCAAGCACCTTGATTGGAACCGCCGCCGGTCCGGCGTTGAAGTTCCAGATCCTGTCGTACTTCATCGTTCGTCCCCTTCTGCATTCTTATGTCGCAGTTCTCGTATCCGAATCGAATTTTTCGCAAAGCGCACAGCTTGACCGGATTCATCTCCTACCCGGCCCCAACTCACAACCCCTGGTCAATTCTCTCTTTCCAATTCTTAATTCTCTATAAGGTGGACGACGAGGCCGCTTCTCAGCTTCGGTTCGAACCATGTCGATTTCGGTGGCATGATCTTCCCGGCGTCGGCGATTGCGATCAACTGTTCGATGGTCGTGGCGTGCAGGCTGAAGGCGACGGCCATCTCGCCGCTGTCTACCCTCCGTTCGAGTTCGCCGGTGCCACGGATGCCGCCGACGAAGTCGATCCGCGCATCGGTGCGCGGATCCTCGATGCCGAGCACCGGCCGCAGCAGGTTATTCTGCAGAATCGCAACGTCGAGCTTCTCGACCGGGTCGTCCTCGTCGAAGGAACCGGGTTTCGCCTCGAGACGGTACCATTGCCCGTCGAGATACATTCCGAAGATCCTGTTCCTCTCCGGTTCGACCGCGCCGTTCCCCTTCGAGGTATAAAACTTCTCTTCGACCTTCGCAAGGAACTCCGCGCTGTCCAGCCCCCCGAGATCACCGACCACCCGGTTGTATGGCAGGATTTTCATCTGGTCGTGGGGAAAGATCACCGCGAGGAAGTAGTTCCATGCTTCGCTGCCGGTGAAATCGGGATTGGTTTCGCGGCGTTTTTTCGCGACGATGGTCGCGGCGGCGCTGCGATGATGGCCATCGGCGACATAGAGCTGCGGCACCTTCTTGAAGAGGTTCGAGATCATCTCGACCCGCAGTTTTGATGAGACGATCCAGAAGGTGTGACGAATCCCGTCGGCCGCGGTGAAGTCGTATTCCGGTTGGGTCTGCTGGATCGTCGCAAGTTGCTTGTCGATCTCCGGGCGGGCGATATATGTCAGGAATACCGGCCCGGCCTGGGCGCCGAGTGTCAAGATGTGTCGAACCCGGTCGCGTTCCTTCTCCTCACGGGTCAGTTCGTGTTTCTTGATCTTGTCGTCGATGTATTCCTGTACCGATGCCCCGGCGACCAGTCCGACCTGGCGATGATCGCCCATCGTCTGGGCGTATAGGTAGTAGCAGAGCGACCGGTCCTGCTTCATCACTCCATCGGCGATCATCTTCCGCAGGTTTTCATCTCCCTTGGCGTAAACCTCGTCGGCATATATCTCGGTTCCGGGCGGCAGGTCGATTTCGGGCTTGTTTACATGCAGGAAGCTGTGAGGATTGCCCCTGGCCAATTCGCGGGCTTCATCGCTGTTGAGCACGTCGTATGGCAGGCTGGCTACTGTCTCGGCGAATTCCCTTTTAGGTCGCAGACCGGGAAATGGTTTCACCACGGCCATCTGCTCCCTCCTCTGCCTTAGTCGTGAAGAATGTAGCCTGGAATCACCGTATTCCAGGAATATATCAAGGTCCTCTCCGAAGATCCCGGGGCGCGGTGTCGAAGAGCGCCCACCGGCGGGGTCCCGGGCCAGCCTGGAGAAGTTTACAAAGATTGGCTTGTGAAGATACACTCGCCTCGCGGCATGGTTCAACTCCGGCGGGATACGGCAACTCTGGAAGCGTCAATTGCATCGACGTCGCCCGGTTTCCGTTCACGCCATACGGGCGCGAGTGACCGGAAATTGGAATCAAGCAGCTCGAATTGTCGAAGGTTCGGCGTCCATCACTTCCTGCACCAGCCCAAAAAGGCTGTTCGCCCGGTCGATGATCCCGACCGTCTTTTCATTGCGTTTTGCCGGATCGCTCACTACAGGCCACTTTCATTGCCAAAACGTTCATTCTACACAATACTGCACAGCCATGCCGCGAGAAACGCGGCGTAATTCCCGACTGCATAACCGATCAGGGCCATCAGGATGCTCACCGGCACCAGCCTCTCGTCGTGGAACGAGGCGACAATCGGGGCCGATGCCGCCCCGCCGATGTTCGCCGCGCTGGCGATTGCCGTAGTGTGGATGTCGATCCGCAGCAATCTCGCCGCCAGCAACATGAACAACCCGTGGATAAAGATCCAGATGTAAGCCCCGGCGACGAAGGGAATCGCCTGATCGGCCAGTCCGGCGAGGTCGGTCTTCGCACCCATCCGCGAGACGAAAAGGTAGATCAGCGCCATCGCGACTATGTGGCTTCCCGGTATCTTTTTCGCCGGAGAAAATGATAGCGCCAGCCCGCAAGTCGTCACCAGCAGTATTTTATAGGTGTTGGCGGTCAGCACCGGCTGAACCTCGGGAATCATGGAGGCGATCAGTTTGGCCGCCCAAGTCGCCGCCATTCCGATTGCGATCAGGTAGATCAAATGCCGCATCTGAGGCCGGCCCTTGTCGATCATCAACTCGTCGGCCGCCCTTTTCATCCGGTCGAGGCGTTCCCGCGAGACCCCGGTGAACCGGTGAAACGCCTTCGCCCAGCTCTTGCAGTTGAGCAGCAGCGGCAGCCAGATGAGGTAGACCACGTTGTCGGCAATCACCGCCAGCCCGAAGTCGCTGCCGGAAGTTCCGAGCCCTTCGGCGACCGCGGCCATGTTCCCGGTCCCGCCGATCCAGCTCCCGGCGAGCGCGCCGTAGCCCTTCCAGGCCTCCGGTCCGAGCCAACCCTTGACCGCCGCATAGCCGAGCGGCGCGCCGATGACCACCCCGGCTGTGCCGATGAGCACCGCCCAGACCCCGCGTCCCATCACCCGAAACGTTGCCCGCACATCCACGTCGAGCAGTAGCAGCACGAGGAAGAAGGGCAGCACGGTGTCCCCCATCCAGTCGTAGACTCCGCAACTCTTCGGTATCAGGTTGATGTTCGAGAAGCCCACCGGCAGGAGGTAGATAAAGATCAACGGCGGCACGAATTTGAACAGCTTCGACCCGGTTTGTTTCTCGAGGAAAAACCAAAACCCGGCGTTTGCCGCGAGCACAAAGAGTATCCCCGCGGAGTCTTCGATCAGCGAGCTGTGCATGATGATCCCTGTTTTCTTTGTACCGGTTCTCTAAAACAACTTTCTGTGTCAGCCAAACGTAATATACTGTTGGGTAATTAGTTAAGGTTTGACTCAAGATCAGTTAGGTATTCGACCAGGATTTTGTAGAAATCCTGGCTTCGGTGGTTGTATCTGAACTCCAGTTCTTTGAGATAGAGCGGGAACCTCGCCGACGGGATTCCTCAGAACTTAAGCAATCACCATGAATAATTCAGTTTCATTTCAAGATAGTGGTACGCATGTACGTCTACCAATGGAATAATAGGTCAGACCGACCTCATACACATACTGCATATTCCAGATGTTTCTACCGTCGAACAGGACCTTGTCCTTGAGCATCTCGGCAAGCTGCACGATTGACAGGTCCGCAGGCACATCGTACTTTCTCGCCATGGGTGTGTCTCCTTTCGTAAATGGTTGAAATGGCTTTCTAACCCGAAAGGCAGATCACACCCTTTCTCAATTTCCACCAACTACCGGGACGCAGCTGTTCCCAAAGCAGCTCAATTTTATCATAATACGCACCAACCTAGACCTGGGAGAATGAGGCAGGTAAAATGAAATTCGCCGGCAAAACCATAAAAGAGTATTATATAGCCTCAAAGAAGTTTTTGGCTGTTATATTTATTTCATGGTGATTATTGTTGTTTTAGAGAACGAGGAGATTTAATGAAGTTTAAGTTCGAATGTGTCTTCTACGAAGACCGGCCAAGCACTGTTCGGTCCTTATGCGCAATCAACAAGTACTTATGAGAACCGGTATAGTACCATTTCATGGGAAGGAGCGGGAAGTGAAAATCACCTGTCATCAGCTCAGCTGCAGGCTGTCAACAGCTGTCGGCTGGACGCTGATTCTGGTCCTCTTCACAACCGTGATGCCGTTCGGCACCTTGGCCTCGGCGAAACCATTGTTCCTGGAACGTTACGGAGCGGAACAGTTAGACCTTGAGTATTACTGGATCTCCGGATTGACCGACCATCCCGGCTCTATATGTTACCCGTTTAGCCACCCATACGTCATGGCGGTGCTGGACGATCTCGACAACCATGCCGGACTGAAGGGGTATTCCGGTTATCTCTACGGCCGCCACATGCTTTTCTATGACTCCGACCGCCCGGGAGACGATGGAACCCGCACGCGCCGCTTTACCAACTGGCTTCTGCAGGACCTACTCGGCATCGGCGGCTTCACCCGCGACCTCTACCGATTCAACAACGACCTCTACCAGCAGCGCGACGGTAAGCTCGTATTCGGAGCGAACCAGATCCAGCGCTTCGAATCCATATACGACGAGACCTTCCGCAATGACAGTTTCATCATTTACACCTGGGGCATTGAAACCTGGTTGACATACAGACAACGTTTCGGCGCCTACCTCCGTTTCACCGATACCGTCGAGCGCGGCGCCGGCGGGCATTATGAGGTCTATGCCCCATACGCGGGATACTACACCGCCACAAAGGACCACACCTCCATCTCCTACGACGAGACGATCACCTACCTCGGGTATCGCGGCGAGTATTTCAGCACGCGGATCGGGCGCGGTAAACATCATTGGGGTCCGGGCACCTGGCACCAGCTCAGTTTCGGATCGACCCACGCACCCTATCCTTACCTCGAGGGGAGCTTTCACTGGCGGAACCGGATTCGTCTTACCGCCTTTCACGCTGATCTGAACCCGGAACCGGTGGTACGGGACACCCTCTACACCACCCCCGAAGGCAATGTCCGGCTGGCCACCGATCGGAAGTGGCTGGCCGCGCACCGACTTGAGGTGATTCCCGCATCCTGGCTGACGTTGGGGTTTAGCGAAGCGGTCTTCTACGGCGAGCGCGACCCCCAGTTCGAATACATGCTCCCTCTCAACATCTACTGGTCCGAGAATCACCACCAGGACATGGATGACAACGTAATGTGGGCTGCCGACCTCCGCATCCGGCCGATGAAGGGGCTCGCACTTCACGGCGAACTGCTGATCGACGAGATGAACCTGGGGGCGTTCGGGAGCGAGGAGTTCGGCAACCGAACCGGATACCTTGCCGGGGGTCGCTGGATCGGCCCATTGGGATTCATGCGCCACCAGTTGAGAGTCGAGTATGTCCGGTTGCGTCCCTTTGTTTACACCCACTGGTTCGAGATCAACGTGGCTACCCACTTCGGCGAGAACACCGGCTCCCGGCTGCAACCGAACAGCGACGAGTGGAATTTCTCCTGGCAGTTCTTTCCGGTCAACGAGCTGATGCTGGAGCTGTTCGCGATGGGCCGCCGTCACGGGGAGACCCCGCCGGGGGCCGAACCGGTCGGCGGTTCGGTCTACGAAACAAGGGCGGGCAACGCCGGGATCTATCCCTTCCTCGCGGGCCAGAGGCAGGACAGAAACGAAGTGGGCATAACAGTCCGTTGGCAGGCGCTGGAGAGCCTGGCGATCCATCTTACGGGTGCAGCAGGTAAAGACAGCGGCGAAGACTCCAAACGCTTCCTGGCGGGACTCTATTGGCACTATTGAGCCTGTGTCACCCGTCGAACTTCACTGCGGCTTGGGCATATCCCTTCAATCCTTGGTATCAAAGACATTTCCTCCGGCCCCGACCTCGCTCTTGAGGTAGCCGTTGCAGAGCATGATCGCGAGCATCGCTGGAGGAAAGTGCGTATGCGCGGGAAGGCCATGTCCGTATTCGGGGAACTGCCCGAATAAGCGATGATCATCTTCCAGCTAAAGACCGGCTTAAGGAACGTGGCGCTCATCGACCTGAGGCTGCAGGCTTTCTTTACCGAGCATAAAAGGCTTGATTACTTACGGGAATATTCTAAATCACGATGAGAATTTCATCCTGACTGCCTGAATCCCTCGGTTGGAGTCGGGGGTATGGGCAGCATTACCTTTTATCACAAATGCCCGGGTCGCATTCTATTCTTCAGCACCCGCCACAAGAATAACGGATTGCCAAACAGGTATCTTTTCCAGAGGCGCCGGGGTTCAATGATCAACCGGGCCAGCCACTCCAGGCCATGATCAGTCATCCAGCGCGGGCCGCGTCGGATGGTTCCCGACACGTAGTCCAGCGCAGCGCCACCAGTCAGAGCAATACGGGCGTTTAGCCGATCCCAGTTCTCCAGCAGCCAGCGCTCCTGCAGGGGCATACCGAAGGCTACCAGTAGGATGTCGGGATTGGCGGCATTGATGGCTTCCACGACAGTAAAGTTCTCCACGCTGCCAGAAGTTTTATCGAAGTACCCGTGGTGTACCCCAGCGATGTTGAGTTCAGGATGTTTGGATTTCAGCGCTTCGGCAGCTTTCTCGGCAATACCCGGTTTCCCGCCTAAGAAGTAAAAAGACCGACCGCGCCTTTCCACGTAGTCCGCGAGCTGCCACATCCAATCGGCGTAGGTAATGCGCTCGGGGATGCTGTGCCCAAGGAGACGTCCGGCAAGCTGCATACCATAACCGTCGCAGAAAACGATTTCGGCACTGTTGAGGAACTGGCGGAACCAGGGATACTTCCAAGCCAGGTTCATGGCATGAACATTCACATTCAGCACTTGCGCGCGAAGACCCTGGTCAATGTGATCCTCTATCTGTTCATGGAGTTCCATGATGGTCAGTAGCGCCACCTTCTGGCCGAGGATGGTGATGTGGGGGATGTCAGCCACGGCGCATTCTAATAGTATTCGTTACGCAAGCCACTTGGAACCATGATATCCTCTATCTCGGCGATTGCATTTTAATCATTTGAATGAAGGTTTTCAATACCTGAAAAAACATTTTTTCAGAATGCGTGCTGGAATGTGTTTTTATGAACTCTTCTGCGTAGCCATGATTGAATGAGCCTTGCTGGATGAAGCTATCCAATTCTTCCAGCGCCGCCGGTGAGGCCCACGTTCACGTCCAGGCGGTCCCAATTGTCCATGAGCCAGCGCTCCTGCACGGGCATGCCGAAACCGATAATAAGGAGGTTTGGCTTCAGAGCGTAGATTTTCTGAATCATCTCCTCATTTTCGGGGCTACCGAGTGTCTTATCAAAATAGCCGTGGTGGGTTAGGGATTTTTTTCTAACCTCCTTCTAATCGTCACACCAGATCAAGCGCCTTCCGGTATGTGGCGAGGGTTTCCCAAGCACACTTTTCCCAGGTAAACTGGCGAGCACGCTCTTTTCCCTTTCTGCTCAGCTCTTCATGTTTCTTCTCATCATTCAGAACCGACCACATGCCCTCGGCGATAGCTTCGGTACTCAAGGGGTCCACCAAGATCGCTGCATCGCCGGCCACTTCCGGGAGGCTGGACACGTTACTGGTAATAACAGGAATCCCACAGCTCATAGCATCGATGACAGGAAGACCGAATCCCTCATATAGCGAAGGGAACACAAATAAAGCAGCCCCCTTATAAAAATAGGGCAATTCTTCATCAGGGACATACCCCGTCACGATAATTGCATCCCGAATCCCTAGATTCTCCGCCAGGCGCATAAGAACATCTACATTCTTATCCTGTTTCCCCACCAGTACCAGACTCTGGGAAATATCATGTTCGTGCTTTAGCCTGGCGAAGGCCTCGATAATACGCGCTACGTTCTTGTGGTGGAGGAACTTCCCCACATATAGAATATACTTGCCCCTTATCCCATAGCGCCTGAGGACAGCATCCACTGGCTCTTCAAACCTTATCGGAACGAGGGTCCCGGCCTCGTAAGTGACATCAATTTTATCGGGTGGTATACCCGCAATGTTTGTCAAATCGCTTTTAGTGCGCTCGGAGACTGCAATAATCCGGCTGGCCTTATTACTGGATACACTGACGATTTGCTTGCGATAATGCTGTCTCAATCCCGAGTATTTTTTTACCCAGTGCTCAGCCAGATCATGCACGGTTATGACCGTGGGAACATACTGGATAAAAAGGGGCATTATGTTGGGCAGATGAAGGACATCGATGCCATAGCGCTTGATATATCTGTAGACCAGGCTGTTCTGCCAAAGGAAATACAGGGGCCGCATGAGCCAACGGGGATCATGACTGAAGGGCAAAATAATCAGCCTGAAATTGTCTTCCTTCAAATCGAAAAAGTGCTTCGTATCA
>SDBT01014005.1_pt1 | contig 12819 bp, 8 predicted proteins | sample 2277101 | NCBI WGS metagenome assembly SDBT01 (sample SAMN10404973, study PRJNA504765) | marine sediment metagenome | isolation source: marine sediment core GS10_PC15, 103 cmbsf | place: Arctic Ocean: Southern Knipovich Ridge | collected 2010 | reverse complement strand
GCAAAATTATTTAAAAAAAATCCACTTAATAACATGGATCTTTTATTTATATGGACAGGAGCTGAAGAATGGGGTATGAAAGGCTCAAAAAAATTTTGTGCAAATCATTTTAATAGTTTAAACCATGACTATGATTTAGATAGATCTTATTATATTAATATCGATATGGTTGGGTCGTACATTGGTCTTCTAAATAAAACAGGGTTTATTATTAGGAGAAAATTTAATAACAATTTGAATGATATTTTTGAAGCAACAGCAAAACAGTTAAAGATTCCATTAGTTAAATTCAATAAAATTATTAAACCGAAAAGCGATTACAAAATGTTCAAAAGATATGCTCGCCGTGAAAGAAAAAAATTACAAATAAGCTGTTTTCATTCAGACAAAGATTCAAAGTTCATACACTCTATAAAAGATACGCCTGATAAATGCTCTATTGAAAATCTAAATGGATGTTTAAATATTTGTTCCCAAACTTTAAGGAGCATTGATTTAAGATTAGAAAAGGTGTAAAAGAAAAAATAAAATTAAAAAACACTAAATTTTTTTCTGATTTGTATTCTAATAACTTTTTTATATCAATCCTTAATTAAATCTCCTTCTTTAGCCGAATATAATTATTATGTATTCAATATATTTATTTAATTATCAGCTCTTTTTACCATCGCATAAGAATATCAATTACAAGATTTTTCATTTGATTTCTTAAATAAATTTGAAAAATAAAGTTGAATACTAAAATTAATCTGAAATATATGCCATACCTTCGTAGGATTTATCTCCTTTCTTAAAAGGTAAACACATCATATAATGTTCACCGCCCAGATGGATTTTCTTAGGATCTTCTATACCACAACCTGCGTGTTTGCCTTTTTCTTGACACCTAGGATGAAAGGCACAACCTTCTGGGGGATTAATTGGGCTGGGGACATCTCCTTCTAATATAATTCTGGTTGTTTTTGAACTAGGATCGAATGTAGGTCGAGCTGACAATAAAGCTCTTGTGTACGGATGTGTTGGATTATAGAAAACCTCATCAATTGTACCTGTTTCCACGAACTTGCCTAAGTACATTACTGCGATTCTATCAGCGATATGTTGTATCACACTTAAATCGTGAGTTATAAAAAGATAAGATAATTCAAATTTATTTTGAAGATCTTTTAATAAATTCAAAATTTGAGCTTGGACGGATACATCAAGAGCGGAGGTTGGCTCATCCAAGATAATTACTTCAGGATTACAAGCTAATGCTCTAGCAATTACAATCCTTTGTTTTTGACCACCGGAGAATTCATGGGGATATCGATCTAAATGCTCAACTTTCATTGATACTACTTCTAAAAGTTCAAGAACTCGTTTGCGAATTTCTCGCTTTTTCTTTATTCCTAGAAGAATTTTTAGAGGTTCCCCAATAATATTAACCACTTTCCAGCGAGGATTTAATGAAGAGTCAGGATCTTGAAACACCATCTGCATCTTTTTACGGAGTTCCTTGGTGAATTTAATAGTTGAGTCTATGTCAATACTAGTATCTTCTTCTGAAGAACTTCTTTTTTTATTTTCTTCTTCTTTCTTCTTTTTTTTACCCTTTGATATTATTTTTTTATTATCAAAATAAATCTCACCAGATGTACTAGGAACTAAATTTAGGATGGTATTTCCAATAGTTGTTTTACCACAACCACTTTCTCCTACTAACCCCAATGTTTCTTTCTTATAAAGATTGAAGGAAACACCATCAACCGCTTTTACTTCACCTATTTTTCTTTTAAACATTCCACCTGTTATGGGGTAATATGTCTTAAGATTTTTTACAGAGAGAATGACTTCTCTCTTCCCCGTATTATTATTTTTTTCTTCCATTTTTAGCATTTTTCAATTATGATTAAACTATTGATAAAAATTAATTTTTAATATTATACCTTAAAAGATTCAATATCTTCTTGTTTAGCCCATTTGTACTTTGAAGAATCTTTATATTTAGGGTCAAAAAGATGACATGCAATATTATACTTATCACTTATTTCAATCCAAGACGGTTTGATTTTATCACAGATTTCCAATCGTTCGTCGCATCTTGGGTGAAATCTACAACCTGATGGAGGATAAATCAAGTTTGGAACCATCCCCCGAATAGTTTTTAATTTTTTATTTTTCGTTTCAAGACTAGGAATAGCTGCTATCAGGCCTTTAGTATATGGATGGCGTGGATTTTTAAATAAATCATCAGCAGTTGCATATTCTACTATGTTTCCGCTATACATGACAGCGATCCGGTTGCATGTTTCCGCGATAATTCCTAAATCATGTGTTATTAAAAGGATAGAAGTTTTGAATTTCTTTTTCAAGTTTTTCATTAAATCAAGAATTTGAGCTTGAATAGTCACATCTAAGGCAGTCGTTGGCTCATCAGCAATTAAAAGTAGCGGATTACATGTAAGTCCCATAGCAATCATAATACGTTGTCTCATACCGCCACTTAACTCATGAGGATATCTTTTGAGTATACCCCTCGCATCAGCAATTCCTACTTCTTTTATTATGTTTTCTGCTTCATCTAATGCCATATGTTTTAAAAGTGGCGTTCTCGGTGTTTTATCTTTAAGGTCGCCGATTTTCAGTTGAAAAATTTTCTTTTCTTCTTCAGATATAAGGCCATCCTTTTCTTTCTTTTTTAATTCGTTCTTTAAGTTCATCCTTTCATCAATTAGCTTTTTCCTCTTTAAACGAATGTTGTCTTGAGTTTTTTTAAGTTTTTCTTTTTGGTGTAGAAGAAATACTTCTGATATTTGTTTACCAACTGACATTACGGGGTTAAGTGAATTAAGAGGATCTTGAAATATCATAGTAATCTGATTGCCGCGGTATTCTCTCATTTTTTGTTCGGACAACTCCAGAAGATTTATGTCGTTAAACTTAATTGAACCCTCAATAATTTTTCCAGGTTCCCTCACAAGTTGTAAAATTGAGAGAGCAGTAACTGATTTTCCGCATCCAGTTTCGCCGACAAGACCAAGTACCTCATCAAAATATATATCAAATGAAATACCATCAACTGCTTTAACAATACCTTCTTCGGTATAAAAGTATGTTTTTAAATTTTTGACTTCAAGCAGTTTGCTTGATTTATCTTTTAAATCTATTTGATCTGTTTTACTATTTTCAATAGCACTATTTTTTTTTTCTGTTATGTTCATTTTCTATGCCAACTCAACAATAATTTAAAGAAAAGATTAGATCTAATGCTATAAATTTCTTAATCTCGGGTCTAGAGCATCTCTTAATCCATCTCCAACTAACATAAAGCCCAACACCGTAAATAATATCATTAATCCTGGCCATAATGCCGCCCAAGGGGCATTAATGAGATGACCGCGTCCAATATCAATATCTCTCCCCCATTCGATTAAGGAAGGGTCGCTAAAACCTAGAAATGCGAGCCCTGCAAAACTCAAAATGACTCCGCCTATATCAAATGAGACTGAAATTATGATAGGTTGTATAGAATTGGGTAGGATATGCCTAAACATTATTCTCCAATTTCCTGCACCAGCAACTTTTGCTGCTTCCACATAAGGTAATTCTCGTGCTTGTAATACTGATCCTCTAATTAAACGTGAATAATAAGGTATACCGAGAATTCCATAAGCCATAATGATAACTTGCATTCTTCCCCCGCCCCTTCCTCCAATAGATCCGCTAAATGCTGTTATTAGAACTATAACAAAAACTAGAGCGGGAAATGCAAGAAAAACATCTCCAATTCTCATTATAATTGTATCTACCCATCCACCGTAATACGCGGCAATCACACCTATTATGACACCGACACTTACACTTAATATTATTGCTGGTAGGGCAATCGTCAAAGAAGATCTTGCTCCGTATATTATTCTCGCTAAAATATCACGTCCAAAATTAGTTTGCCCTAAAGGATGGTCTGGAGATGGTGCTCCCCACGAATTAGCAAACATTCCATCCGCCTCTTCAAATGTATAGGGAGCAATCCAATGACTAAAAATAGCTAGCGTTACAATCGCAATAACAATGAAAATTCCTAAGATGGTTAAGGTTGATTTCAATCTCCGAATGAATTTTCTTTTACTAACTGTTCTTTCATATTCAGCTTCCCGATGTGACAATTCTTCTATTCTAGAGCCCGGTATAAGAAGAAATTTAATATTAAAGAAAATCCACAAGATTATGCTTTTTAAAGTACCCTCTTTTTTCTCTTCTTCGATTACTTCTTCCATTTCTTGTTGATAAGTTTGATCCTTAATCTTTTTCACTTCATATTATTTTTATTTCTTTATTTTCTATTGATATGTTATTCTAGGGTCTAAATATGCATACATCATGTCAGTAAATAAATTTACAAGAATGAATATCATTGTAGTCATGAATACAATTGCGTTTAATACATAATAATCACGATCAAGTATAGCACGTAATAATAATTCACCTACTCCAACTAAATTAAAAGTAATTTCAGTTAGCATAGCACCTCCTAATAAACCACCAACGCTTAAACCTATAACAGTTACTGTAGGAATTAATGCATTTCTTCGAGCATGTTTTTTTATTACATCTTTTTCTTTACAGCCTTTTGCTCTCGCAGTTCTTATATAATCCTGTTGTAATATTTCAAGCATGCTTGAACGGGTTTGTCTCGTAAATGTTGCGAGAAATATAAAAGATAAGCATAATACAGGTAAAACTAAATGAATTAAGTAATCTCCAACAAAATCCCATCGACCTGCAATTATTGAGTCTATTATTCTAAAACCAGTTATTAATTTAGGATCAGCATATCTCATATCTTTAAATCCGATTGCTGGAAACAAACCTAACTTATAGGATACAAAAAATTGAAGTAGTAATCCTAACCAAAAAACTGGAATTGATACTCCGATAAGAGCAAACCCCCTATATATTGTATCTTTAGCTTTATTTCTATGGGTTGCCGAAATTACTCCAGTTTTAATACCTACGAATGAGGCAATAATTATTGATAAAAAAGCTACATCTAAAGTCCTTGGAAATCTTTCCCAGATAAGTTCCCAAACCTCTTGTCCCCTATTAATAGAAATAGAATAACCCCAATTACCCGTAAATAAGTTTCCTAAGTAAATAAAAAATTGTTGAAATAGTGGTAAATCAAATCCGAGTTGATGCGCTCTCGCTTCATATTGTGCTGGTGTAAATACTGGGGGGAGGTGTGCCAAAATTGGATCCCCTGGCATTGCTCTAGAAAGGAAGAATGTTAAAATTAAAACTCCGAATAATACAGGAATTAATTGTAAAAGTCTTCTGAAAAAATATTTAAGCATACTCATGTTTTGACACTGACCAATTTTGATAATATTTTATTATATACGATATTTTTAAAAATTTTTTTAAGCTTGAATCTCTTTAATTTTTTTGAAATGTTCTTTATATTTCTCCTTGGAAAAAGCAGCCAAAATTGCTGCTAACAAATTAATGCCCAATACTGAAAAAATTGTAAGGTATCCTTCAACACTAATAAAAAATCGCCCAATTTGGATAAATATATCTAACTCCATATTGATAAATATATACCAAAACCAAGATTGTCCTAGTATGATGGGAGTAAGCCATATACTATTCCTAATACCATATTCAAAAAAATTTTCTCTAAATACCATAATAAATACTATTATAAAAAGGATAATTAGTGATAAAAAAGAATATGGATTAAATAGGATTTTGTGCAAATATAATATATCTTTCCCTATTGATTTTTTATATCGATTGCTTATATATCCAAAAAATATGAAGTGAGTCATTAGAATGGCAAATATAAAATTACCTTGCCTTCCAAACTCAATTTTAGTCCTCATAAGACTTCTACCAAATTAATTTGTTCTAATTTAAAAATTATTTATCGTTTCGTTATAAATTTGATTAATAAATGTTTTTTTATTAATTTTTTCATGATATTTTTTCATGATATTTTTTCATGATATTTTTCAGAATAATTAATGAGCTCTTCTTCATATTTTTTCTATACCCTTCGTTATAATATTCTAATTATTAAGAATTCTGAAATTAAAAAAGTAAAAGCTTCTGTTAATAACTTTCATTTATGTATATTTTTTAAAAAAAAAAAAAAATATGATTTATTTTTATATTTATTCTTCTAGATTACTATGTTACGACGAAATAGCAAGGATAGAAATAATCGTAACCCCATGGATTCGATGGAAATCCTTTTAGATTAGGTGCAAAGGCATCCCTGTTTAGTGAGCTATAACCCCATGCCCAGGGCATGAGATCTGTAATCAGATATGTTTGCATCTCGTCATAGATTGCCTTTCTTGCGGCAGGATCAGTTTCCGAAATACCCGCCGTTAGCAAACTTTCTAAGTAGGGATCGTCAATTTGGGCGGAGTTCGAAGATGATGTAATGGACATCAAAGAATTAACATAATTACTCGCATCATTATAATCGGGCATCCATCCAATAAAATAGAGGCTCAATCCATTATAACCTGGTGCTGATCTATTATAGAGTAAGTCGAGATATGGAGTCCATTCTAGACCATTGTCTTCGACGGTAATTCCAATCAAATCCAGATTTTCTCGTAATAATACGAACATATCTTCTCGGAATTTATTACCTATATTATATGTGAGGTTAACTGTCCTAAAATTGGCAGCCTTCCATTGCGTGTCGGACCAAGCCATATCTCCAAGACCCAAGTCGTCTACCAGGATCTGTCTTGCTATATCAAGGTCAAGTGTAGCTTCAGTATCATCATAGTTAGCATATGCAATTCCCATAGGAATAGGACCTTCCAATCTTAAAGCATAACCTTCTAAAAGTTCGTCAATCATATAATCGTAATCAATCGCCCATGAAATTGCTTGTCTCCACGGTTTACTAATCCTTTTGTTATTCATCCCAAGATATTGTGTAATTGAACTTGCAGGAGAGTCTATTTCAATAAGATTAACATCATCAGAGGCTCTCATTTCGTCGTAAAACGAAGGATGAGGGCTTGTTAAAGCATTAATATCACCCGCTAACATTGCGTTATTTCTGGCATCTGAATCCTGTATAAGATAGATTACTAAAGTTTCAATTGCTGACGGTTCTAGCCAATAGTCGTCATTACGTTTCATTCTTGTCTCTACACCAGCAGTATATGATTCAAAAATAAAAGGACCGGTTCCAATGATTTCGTGTCCATTTCCACCTGGAGCTACAGCCTCCGATACTACAATCCTTGTATCAAACAAATCTGATGAAGGAGCCATAATAAATGCTGCACTGAAGGTTAAAATTGCATCGAAAACTCCAAAAGGCTTATTTAACGTGAATTTTACTGTATAAGTATCGACAACTTCAGTTTTATTAATGACGGGAGTTACACCATCAGGCCACATATATAGAACTTTTATATTGGCCTCAGTCTCATCGTCAGGAAGAGTGCCATCTACATTCATCCAATAAGCTAATCTATCGAAGCTCCATTTAACGGCTGCAGCATTGAATTTAGTTCCATCATGGAAATATACGTCTTCTCTTAGCTCAACAGTATAAGCTGCGGGACTGTTAAGCGGATCTACTGAGGCAAGTTCCCACGTGCCAATTCCCTTTGCTAACTGCGCTTGATATGGAAGATCGGGATCGGATAAATCATATGAAAACAAACCCTCGTAAATTTGGTAAACTATATTGAATCCTGCGCTCTCCCACAATTCGTGGATATCCAAATTATCAGGACCATACATATCCCCGGCAATTATCGTATTTTTAGATGCTGGCTCTGGTGCGGCAACCAATACCCCAAGGATAATATTTCCAACACCAGATACACCTAGAACAACGGCTAAGATTATTATTGCTATATTTTTCTTTTCCATTTCCATTTTTAATATCACTTTTTTTTTTAATATTTTTTTTTAGATTAATTGTTAAATTTGTTTTGAATTTGTAAGTTTATAAGTCTTATCTTTTTTTTTCTATTGTTTTAACAAATCGTAATAGATTTAGAAAGATCCACCAAAGAAATTTCTGAAATGGGAATAAAATGGGGAAGTCTTTTCAGAATTTAAATATTTTAATAATTTCATCAGAATAAAAGGAAAAAATTAAAATTACTAATAGGGTTAAGAAAGCAATTATCATTCCTCTGTCTAAAAAAGCTTTTTCGGTACTCCGAGCAATTTCTGGCTTAGCTGAAGTTAAATACATAAATCTCATAATTAAATAGAGTGAAATTGGAATTGTAACGATAACTAACAATACGTTAAGGCCAGCATTTTCAGGTGTATCCAAATTAAATTTAAATATGAGATAAAGAGAATAAGTCATAAAAAGCGAACCGGCAGTCATTACATAAAATTGATCTAACAATTTTTGAGAATATTGATCGTATACTTTTTTATGTTCGACAGCTTTTTCTTTTCCTAGTAATAATAAATCCCCTTTTCTTTTAGCAATACTTAAAAATAAAGCGATCTCAAAAATAGCAAAATATAACCATCCAGAAACGTATTCTCCAATAATTGCGCATCCGGCTAATGCCCTCCATACATATCCCGTAGATAATATAAGTATATCTATAAACGCATAATTTTTAAAAAAATGATTATATAATTGACCTGTTGCGATTATGAATATTATCATGAGTATTAGACCAATATTCGGAATAACAAATATCAAACTTAATGCAATTATTGCAATTAAAATAAATATTAATAAGATAGCAAAAGAAACTGGAAGTTCACCTGATGCAAGAGGTTTTTTCCTCATCTTTTCTGGATGCTTCTTATCATTTTTAATATCTCCAATATCATTAATAATATAATTTATAGAGGAAGCACAACATAATAGAACAAAACCTAATAGCAGGGGAAAATAGAGATCGAACTCAAATAATCTATAACTGAAAAATATTCCAACAAAAATCATTACATTTTTATAATACTGCCGAACACGTAAAAGTTGAAAAAAGCTTTTAATTTTACTTGCCATAATTAAATTTTTGAAAGACACATATATATTAAACTTTTTTAAGTCATAATGATTCTTTCTGGTTTGAACTTCTTTAATATTCTATATCCTAGCCGACTAGTAATGCTTGTGGCTGATTTAATTTGGATCACTGCGCTATCATATTCAAAATTGATTGTTTCTAATTGTTTAAAAGGAATCTTTATTTTTTTTCCAAAAATATTATTTATTATAAGTAAATCTTCTTCATTTTTTTTGTCTTTGTTTGGAGGCTTTTTCTTAATTTTTTGTAAATCGATTTCAATTTTCTGAATATAGCCAATTTCTAAATTATTCACAGGTTTCTTAAGATATATAAAAGAATAAAGTTGTTTTTCAGACAACCATTTAATCATATCTACTTCAGATTCTCGAAAACTGGAGCTCCTGCTAATAGTTAAATAAATATTCTTTGGTCGAATTATTAATTGACTGAGATTGTATTTGATTGGTTCTTTATGTGGGTGCTTAGTGCTAGATATTTCAATTTGAAAATTCTCTAATTTTTTTGCTGGAATTACATTTGTACATTTGAATATTTTTAATATTCCTTTTGTTTTTAAAAAAATTTCGTGGTTTTTCAAATTAGTAATTTGAGAAATTGAATTTGGTAAACGTGTTTTTAAAATTGGTTTTTGGACAATATTTATTTCTTTTTCCATAAAAGTATAGTATCCTTTTTTATTATTATCGGAAAATGTAATATCGGTTAAAGTTAAGGGTAAATCTTTATGCAAGAAATATTGCTCATTTAAATCATAACGAATACGTAAATATTTTGATGAATTTATGGAAACACTTTTATTAGTTTTTATATTTGTTATGACAAATTCAACAGGATCAGTGATATCATCAATAAATTGAACATCGTTTAATTTACCAAGAATCATTTCATCTGTAATCAGATTTCTAAAAATGTAATCTTTTTGTATATCAAATTTATATAATTCCTTTCTTCTAAGCTCCACCATCAATGAAGAAATATCAGTAATACTAAAAAACTCTTTAAATTTTTCATTTGCAATAGTTTTAAATTCATTTCTAGCCTGTTCAAATTTTTTAGCATATTTTTTTTGTTTAGACTTTTTCAAACAAATAAAAGGAAGGATTGCCTCTTTCATTGGTTTCAATTCATTGCTTAGTATTGCGGCAATTCTATGATAACTAGGTGGATGTGAATTAAGAAAATTTGCCAAAAGTGATGCTCTTGATGGTTTTATCATTGAACGATGCAAGTAAATAGCTGTGCTCATATAATCTAATAGTTGATTATCTTTTGTTATTTTCTCGTCACATAACAACATGGTATTCAACCCTATTTCTCGGCCAGTAGCGTAGAAGCTTTCTAAATTATATAGCGCTTTAACAAGTTCTTTTCCATATCCTGCTTTTTTTGCTTTTAAATCTGCTTTTCCTTCTAAAATTCTTACAAAAATAAAGAGAAATATGTATATTACCAAATTCAAAAAGATAAAAGCGATCATTGGGATTTTGGGATTGCCAAAAGTATAATCATAGAAAGTAGCAGGAATCCCAAGAAACATCCTGACAATTAAATCAACAGATGTAATAGCTGTTAAAACAAGAGTATGCTTTCCTTTTGTATGAGCTAATTCGTGGGCTATAATGCCTTTTAATTCATCTTTTGGGATTTTGTTTATATCTTCGGCGATAATGGCTATTCTCTTATCAATTATAGATCCATAAGCCATAGCATTCAAGATGGGGTATTTTCCAAAACCAATTTTAACTTTACCTTTTATTCCAATATCCTTTTTAATTTTATTAACTAATTTCACTAGTTCCTCATCTTTTATTTTCTTAATACCTAATAACTTGTCTAAAATTAAACCTGAGACTAAATAAACTATCCAATTAACTACTAACAATATAAAATATATATTCATAAAAAAATCTAGAAATGTAAAGCCTTCAGATCCAATCCTTTTATCAACTATGAATGTTAACGGCGTATATTGATTAATAAACACAACTGCCAACCATGCTATAATATAAAGAAACAAAGTTAAATATTCAGGGCTCATGAAGCGCCAGACAACTATATATTTTCTTCCAAATAATAGGAAACCCATGATGAGGATAATCCAAAAAGAAAAGGCAAAACTTGTGTTTAAAAAAATTGGATTATCTAAATAGAGTGACAATAATCCCGCAATAAAAATAATATTATAAGTTACCAAAGAGATTATTAAAATTTTATTCAAGACAGGATAATCTCTCAATTCAAAAAGTCCTATCCATAAATAAATCGAGAATGCTCCCATAATAGAGGTTAAGAAATCTTTTGAAAAGAAAAAAATGAGAAAAAAGAAAAAGGCAATAGCAATTAAATCGGCCATTTCACTTCTTTTCCCGTTCCTAACCCATTGTAAAAATTCTTCAATAGTTAATAGATAAAGAATAAATGTAATAAAAAATGTCCAATCGATTAGATTTAAATGAAAAATTAATGATATTAATAAAAAAAGCCCAACGGAACCTAATAAATAAATAATAAAGAGCAAATATCTTATATTTTTCTTCAACTTGTTAACACCTTTATTACTTTAAAATAATCCTATTTTAAGTTTGTATTGTATAGTAAAATACATTAAATTTTTGATTAAGAAATGTTAAAATTGTGATACAAAAATTTAATTATTTTTAATTTCTAGATTCTTTTTTTCATTTTATTAATTTCCATCCAAAAATACTTAATCGTAATCAAATACCAAAATAGCAATACAGGTATTATCAAAATCACAGAAATTATTAGATTGACCGGAATTCTTATTATTTTTAGGTCAATGTCAGGGAAAGGTATTGGCATAATTAATAATTCAATTAGTATTAAGAAGACCATAATAGAAATTAATAGAACTGTCATTAATATAATTATTCCTATAATTCTGGGAAATTTATATAATATTAATATAGTAGGGACTAAGAAGATAAAAATAATTATGATTAAAACATAAAGTTCCAATTTGCCAGAACTGAATTGCATTATTAATATAGATATTATGGAAAAAAACCCACATATTACTGAAATTGCATAAAAATTTTTAACCAATTCTGGTTCTGTTAAGGGTCCCTTTGCTAAAATTAATCTGGGTAAGGTTAAAACAGCATCTTTTTGATCTGAAGCTTTAATCTGATCATTTTCGAGTAAAATAATATCTACCTTATTTTCTCTAATATCACCGCTTTCGATAAATCCACGTGCAGAGTAAATGACATAAAAACTATTAAATATATGAATTAATAGAGCAGAAAATGCTGCAACTTCTAATGAGCCAAACAACATAATACACGCTATCATTGCCCCCATACTTAATGTTCCTATATCTCCGGGAAAAATTTTAGCGGGAAATTTATTATATATAAAAAAAGGGATTAATACTGCTATTACAGGAACTGCAAATATTATGGCTTTAGTTGAATTCAATAATATTCCACCAAAAAGGAGAAAACAAACTGCTATCAAGCAAGTTCCAGAACCTTCCCCATTATATCCTTCTAACATATTTACTGAATTTGTAAAAACAGCGATTATTATTGGAATTATAAATGGATAGATAATGGTTAATCTAGTCTTATCAAGAAATGGAATTGATGGAGAAGATATATCTATAAAGCCAATTAAATTTGCTAAAAAAAATATTCCTCCGGAAAGTAATGAAAATAGAATTTTATAACGAGAGCGAAGTTTGATTCTGTCATCAATAAATCCTATAGCTCCTGCTGATATTACTGTTAATAGAAAAATTAAAATATCTTTTACTAAAGTA
>SDBT01014004.1_pt1 | contig 12819 bp, 18 predicted proteins | sample 2277101 | NCBI WGS metagenome assembly SDBT01 (sample SAMN10404973, study PRJNA504765) | marine sediment metagenome | isolation source: marine sediment core GS10_PC15, 103 cmbsf | place: Arctic Ocean: Southern Knipovich Ridge | collected 2010 | reverse complement strand
CTTTTTTCTTTTTTTAGGGTTGTGTTCAAAGAGGGGTAGATAGTTTTAATAATTCTAATACTGGATTTTCGCCCAACTCCAAATTAATTCCATGAGCTTTAGCAGGAGTTAATCCATTTAAAGAAGAATGATATTTAATAAAATTATTATAAACTTGTAAACCATCCATAAAAGCATTTGCTGAATAAATAGCTCCAAAACCTCTCATACTAAATATTCTATCTTTAAAGAATCCATTCCATCTCTCAAGACAATTATTAGAGAAAGTTGTTCTATCTTTATTTACCGTTAGATGTTTAACTTTACCTTTCCATCTTTTTTTAATTGGAATTTTATAGCAGTGTAATTTATCTGAAATAACAATTCTTGGAGTTAATTTTATTTTGTTCATAAACTTTGTAGCATTTATTCCATCTCTTTCCATAGAAATATGTGTACTAACCAAGAGTTTTGTTTTAGCATCTAATCCAACCCATAGCCAAGCTTTGTTATACCAGTTAGCATAGGATTGTCTAGAAATAATAAAAGCTGTTTCATCCATTTGAATAACATCAATTTTTTTAGGCATAAATTGATCTGTATACTTTTTCATAACTACTGAATAAGTTTGAATCCAATAGAAGATAGTAACATGAGTTAATTTTTTAATATGATATTGAGATTTTAAATAAAACTTAATGTTTCTTAAAGAAATTCCTCTAAAATATAATTCCCATGCAGAAGCTATTATTTCAACAGAATAATGCTTTCTATCAAAGTTATAAAACTCTAAGAATGTTTTTTTACAATCTCTACATAAATATCTTTGTTTATTTCTCTTGATTCCAAATTTCACAGTATTTGTTGATTGACAATATTTGCATATCATAATAAACCAATCTCCTTTAGTCTTTGATAGATTTTGAAAGTCATTCTAATATCTTGTTTCAAATATTCAACTAACTCGTCAATCTTTCCTTCTTTCCATAACAAAGGAATGTGAGCTGCACAATAACCATTATATTTTGGAGTATATTTTACTAGTTTAGAAAAATCTTCTAGTGTTCCTTTCTTGTACTTGTTTCCATTGAATAGCTTTCTTCTAAGGTCAATAGATTTGTAATTGATGTCTAATACATTAATTCTAAATTTCATGCTTCTTATAATAATAAAAGAATTATCAAATTCAAAATTATTAAATCCAATTAGTCTAAATTCTTTTACTCTTTTTAAATATCTCCAGAAGCTTTTGATTATTCTTTCTTCTTTATAATCTGTTAGAACTATCTCTTCATCTTTTGTTTTAATTCCAATAGCTGTAATCCTATCCTTTAGAGGATTAAGTCCAGTTGTTTCCAAATCAAATATTATGTCTTTCATTTTACAATTGGTAGGCTTAGCACGAATGCTAAGATCCAAACTATCACCTGGTTTATTATTTGTTTTAACATGTCGTAATAAAGGTAACAATAAGGGTATTTAATACTTTTGGTTATTACTATTATTACGTATTGTTGTAATAAATGAAAACATTTATATATAAGATATAATTACTAATATCTATGAAAAAATTGAGAGAATTAAAAGAGATAGAAAAAGAAATACAAGAACCAAAATTTGAATCTATAGAAAAATTTGCAAAAATAAGTGATGATAAAAAATCTTTATTACTAAGAATTCCACAAGAAATAAGAAACCATTTTAAAATAAAAGCAGGAGATAAGATAAGATTTTATTCAAGATTTGAAAAAGATAAATCTCATAAATTAATAATTAATTTGGTAAGAAAAAATGCTTGATAATATAGATAAAGAAATTTTAAGGTTATTAATTAAATATGAACATAAAGCATTAACAATTTATCAAATAGCAAAAAAAATAGGAAGAGCTCCTTTAACAATAAAAAGACATGTTTTAGAACTTGAAGAAGAAGGTTATGTATATATGAAAGAAGATGGGAAGGTAAGACAATATGACAGGAAAAATTAGATCACCAGCTAAGATTTTAGTAGGTCTTAGATTTAGAAATAGATGCAAATTATGTAAAAAAGAAATTCCTTCTCCTAGAATATTCTGTGATAATTGTATTAAAAAATTAAAAAGTTCTAAAAAATTAAGTAAAAAATTCCAAGCATTTGAATGGTTTGATAATTTTTAATTAAGCATAACTTGTTTAGAAAGAGGCATTAATTTTCCATCATTCCCACAAACTGCAACATGGGGCATAACCATTCCTGATTGATAATTAATTCTGTATGCAAACATTACAACTGGATAAACTTTTATATCATCAACTTCAGAAGAAGATACTAACAATAAATATTTAACACCCCAAATTTCTTCAAACTCTTTAGCTTCTTCTTTGTTATTAATTTTCTTTGTTTCTGTATAGGTTATTGGAAGACCTGTTTTTCTTTTAACAATATCAAAATAATAATTAAATTCTTTTTCACACTTATCCATTAAATCATCTTTTTGTGGTTTTGATTCAATTGAAGTAGATCCTTTTAATTCTATATTACTTATTTCAGTTTTAATTTTATCTTTTACTTGTTTTATTTTTTCAACACCATCAAAAGCTTCTGTAAAATAACCTATTAAAAGAATAGCAATTATAAAAACTAGAATTATTGTACTAAAGTTTGTTCCTTTTCTATTATAATAATTATATTCCATTTTTATTCTTCAAAAGATTTCTTATTTATTAACCTCTCTTCATTGTCTATACAATAACAAACGTAATATTCTCCATTAATGATATAATCAAAATAATAATGAGTTACTTCTTCATATTGTGCACAAAAGTCATTACATGAATTTTCAATCTCTATTGGAACACTAGTATAATTAGAATCATAAGAAGAATCATCACCATAGATTAAAAATCCTAAAAGAATAAAAATTATTACTCCAAAAATTATTGAAATAGCAAGTAGGCTTAAACCAAACATTCTTTTTATTTTGTCTTCTTTTTCAATATTATTAACTCTATAATAAATATAATAAATTAACAAACCCATCAAACCTAAAAATAAACCAACAAAGAAAGCAAAATTTCCTTTTTTCCCAATTTCTCTTGCCCATTTATAATTTTTAGAAGCACAAAATAATGCTATGAATCCACCAATTAAAAGAGGAAAATTTAAACCAATAGCTTCACCTTGTTTTACTGTATCTTCTTCCCATTCATCATATACAAATATTGAAAAAAGAGCAAGATAAAATATAATTCCAATAATAATAAGTTCTTTAGGAACTTTATATTTTTGATTTTCCATTTTTATTATTTCCTTTTTTTAACTCTAAAAAAATATATTATTAAATAAATTGGTATAAACATTCCAAAAAAGCTACCAAGTATTCCTGCTATAGAATTAGTAAGATTATTAGACAATGTATTTTTAAGATTTAATAAAACACCAAGAATAACTAATACCCATAAAGTAAATTTCTCATTACTTGTCCAATTTTTAAACATATCAATATCATCCTATCACCTTTATCATTTACCTATGCGTGAAAATGTATTTATAAATCTGTCGTTTACCTGTGGTGTATTGAGGTGGTAGTAAAAATGCGTTCAAAATATGTTAATATTTCTATTCATGAGGATTTAGCTAAGAAGATTGATAATTTTATTAATAATTCTGAATTAGGTTTTAGATCAAGGGCAGAGGTTGTGAGTCATGCTGTTAGGTTATTATTTCATAAGAAGAGTTCTAAATAGTTTAGAAATAACACTTAAAAAAAAGGAGTAAGAATTAATCCTTCATTAATTCTAAAACTTCAGCTGCTTGACTTAGATTAAATACATCAAATCCTTCTTTCTTTGCTGAATCAAATATTAAAGAATTTCCTGTTAATATACAAAACTCAAATTTTTTCCATTTTAACCAACTTGCACTTTTCATTAGCGCTTCTTCCTCTGCCATCCTAAGAGGTATTATAATCTCTCCACTTGCTTCAATTATACTACTTAAAAAACACATATTTCTATTATCACCACTATATTTCTTCTCTAAATTTTCTCTTGTAATGGAAGTCATCATTAATATACACTCTTCATCATTTGATTTTTTTATAGCTGATTTTAAATGCAAATCAAAAAGTCCCTTTCTACCAGCAGTTTCACTATTCTCTTCATATGTCCATTTAATAAAAGATTCACAAAATATATTATCTATTAAAACAAAATCATAAGTCATTTTAATCACTCATAGAACAAACAGATTTAATACCTTCAGAAGTTAATGGAGCTGCCGCTTCAATGAAAACTGGAGAATTAATTGTTACTCTAAGAACCAAGCTATCGCTATCTCCAGCAGAATCTATTACTCTTCGTGCTTCATCAGTAACATTATCTGCAGTTAAACTTATTTTGTCTTTCTTTGTATATTCTATTTTTGTTAAACTTTTTTCCATTGTAGCCATCCTCCTTGTTTTTTATTTATTTTATGAATATAACACTTTAACACTTTAACACTGTAGCACTTATAAAGTTTTCGACGAAAATTCGAAATATTTAAAAAGGTAGTATGTATAAGTAAAATTAACAAGATATTTATTCTAGATTTGGGGAATATCTTGTTGGGGAGGGGGTTTCTATTACAATTATTTATATATCATAACTTCTTAAATATTATTAAAATTAGGAGGGTTAAAATGGAAAAAGAACAAGCAGATAGGTTAATTGAAGAATTAGAAAAAATAAATGATAAATTACGTGAATTTAATTCACATATGATTAATGTATCTGATTTTCTTGAAGCAATTTCAACTAGGTCATTCAAAGAATGATTAAATGTTGGAATAAAGGTTTCTGGGAACAGGTTGTACTGAAGGTATAGAATATAGTATTTTTAATTATCAATAGTTTTATTTATTATAATTTTTGTATTATTTATATGCCATCACATCTCTCAGTTGAAAAAGAAATCAAAACAAAAGAAATAGTTCTAAAAGAATTAAATAATAATCCATCAACTATTCCTATGCTTTTTGAAAAAGTTAATGTATCTAGAGTTACTTTAGTTCATATTTTAAGAAGACTTAGGAAGCAAAGATATGTTGACTTTGTAAAAGAAAAGGATCAGAAAGCAAAGTTTTGGTTTCTAACTAACGAGGGGAGAGAATTCTTTAAATCAACCCTCTTTTTAACGTAACCTTTTTTAGTTATATTTAAATAGTTTATACTACATACTACTTTAAAAATGAGAAAATTGGTGATTTTTCTAGTTATAATTTTTATTTTTTTAGTAAATAATATTTATGCAGCAACACTTGGTGAAGTTCCTTTTATCAGATTAACAAATGACACTTGTGATAAGAACATAACTTATATTACAACCAATATATATACTTTATTGGGTGGTGGAGCATGGGTTGATGGTGGAGATTATCTTTATCCCAATTCAACTTTTGCTGACAACATAGAAGTTCGTGGATATATAAAAGCATTTAACTGGACTAATGTAACAATTACAGAATCACAAATTACTGACTTTGGAACTTACTTGACTTCTACACAAATAAATAATTCTTATGCTTTAATATCATCAATAGCAAATTTTGTAACTTCAACTCAATTAAATGAATCTTATGCTTTAAATGTAACTTTACAACAATATATAGATTGGATTTCTGGAAACAATACTTATGTAAAGTTAGATGCTATAAATAATTCTTATGCACAGATAGACCAAGATGAATCCTTTGCAGGAAATGTAGAAGCTGTTGAATTTAAAGGGAAATTTAATTGGACTTCTGGAGATGATTGGAATATTTTTGATAGTTCAACATTAACTTTTAATGAAAGTAAATTAGAAACACAATTCTTTAATGTAAATACAATAGAAGTTATTACTGGAACTCCACAAGGAGCAATAACAGATATTCAATCTTATAATAATATTCCTTATAATGTTTCAGAGGTCTCAAGTGATTTAGAATTAAGACTTAATTTTACAGGAATTAATAGTTTTAATGAAATAATTGTTAGATATAAATCACCAGAAGAAGTAGGAGGAACACATGTTATGGCTATTCAAATGTATAATTTAGTTGATGAATCATGGGAAGATTATGGTGAATTACCTAATAGTGAGATATATCATATTCTTGAATTTGGAGTATTTGATGCTGATGACCATATAGATTCTACAGGAACAGTTCAATTAAGATTTTATCAAGATGAAGGAATTCCTGCAAAAACACATAAACATGAATTTGATTGGGTTACAATAAGTAAAGGGTTTGGAACACCTACTGGTGAAGAAGTAGACCCACATGCAATTTATAAAGATGGAAGTACTCAATTAACAGATAATTGGCCTGCTGGAGATTTTAATATAACTACTCAAAGTTTTATAGGAGATGGAACTTATTTGACAGGATTAACAAATCATACTCTTGAAGTCTGGAATACTTGGGGGGAATGGTTTTATAATCAAACTTCTTCTGCTATTGACTGGGTACTAAGTCAGAGTTATATTCCAAATACAAATGTTGCTTTTACGAATGAAACTCAAACATTTGCAGAAATTCAACACTTTGCTAAAAATGTTTCATTCGCAGACAACATAACAGTCGGTGATAACGTATTTTATGTAGATTCTTCTTCTGGAAGAGTCGGCATCGGAACAACTTCTCCATCTTCTAAACTTCACGTTTACAACGGAGATGTAAACTTCTCAAATGCTACAGACCAACAATTCTTCTTTGATTCTGGCTCAGGAAGAGTTGGCATTGGGACAAGTTCACCAGACTCTGTATTTCATATTAAAGCAAATTTTCCTGGGTGGGTTGGAAATAATTACGCAGGACAAATAATTATTCAGAATCCTGCTGATACTGTATTCTCCAATGTAGTAATTTCAGCTTATGAATCAGATGGTGATGGAAATCCTGACCAGCAACTTTGGTATCTTGGAAGTTCATCAACTGGCAATTCAGATATTAATTTTTTAAATCGAAGAAATTCTAAACTTCAACTGGGGACAGATGGCACTTATCGTATGACAATTTTAGGTAATGGCAACGTAGGAATAGGGACATCCTCTCCAACTCACACATTAAATGTTTTAGGAACTTTAAATGTTACAGGAAATACTTTATTTGAAGAAAATATTACTATGGATAGAAATTATTTTTGTTTAGATTCTGGATGTACTCAATTTATGTGTGCAAATTCAACAACAATAGCTATTGTAAATAATGTCACAGGAGTAAGTTGCTGATGAAAAAAGAAAGAGATTCAAAAGGAAAATTTGTAAATGGTAATATTCATTCAAAAGAAGTTAGAAAGAATATATCAAAGGCTTTAACTGGAAGAACTCTTTCTAAAGAAAATAAAAAAAATATATCAAAAAGTTTAATTGGTCATAAAACTTCTATAGAAACAAGAAATAAAATAGCAAAAAAAACCAAAGAAAATATGTTAAGACTTTGGAAAGATTCTAAATATAGAAATTCTATCAAAAGATATAAAGGGGCAGAACATCAAAATTATGGGAATCCTCTTCCTCAAAAACAAAGAATAAAAATATCTAAATCTGTAAAAAAGGATTGGGAAAAAAATTATAATAAATATAATGAAAGAAGAAATGCTATTTCTAAAACATTAAAAAGACATTTTAAAAATCCTAAAGAAAGAAAAAGAATGAGAAATCAAAGAATAAAACAAATCCTTCCAGTAAAAGATACTACAATAGAAATCAAAATTCAAGAATTCTTAAAGTTATTAGGAATAGATTTCTTTACTCATAAATATATAAAAGAAATAGAACATGGTTATCAGTGTGATATTTTAATTCCTTCTATGAATTTAGTTATAGAATGTGATGGTAATTATTGGCATAAATATCCTATTGGTAATGATATTGACAATATAAGAACTAAAGAATTAATTGAGAAAGGATTTAAGGTTCTAAGATTATGGGAGAATGAAATTAGAGTTATGACAATGAAAGATTTTAAGGAGAGATTAAATGAATAAAAAATTAATTTCATTTGGATTTATAGTTATATTTTTAATAATTTCAATTCCATCTGTTGAAGCAATTTCATGGTGGGATGATTTAACTGATTGGATGAAAGATTTATTGAATTCAATTGGATGGGGAACTTCTGAGATTGAAATAACAGGAACTGAATATATCAAAGGAACTATCTCTCACACAGGAAACAATATAAAAATAGGAAATAGAAAATATACAATAGGGGAAGCTATAACTTTTAAAGAAGATAAAGATAGATATTATTTAACAACTGTTGATGGTTTAGAATGTAATTTTAATTGGGATGATCCAACAGATAAAATAGAAATAACTTCAACTATAATAGATTTCAAACAAGGAAGATTCTCAGATATAAAATGTAATCAGGAATATTCTCAGGATGGAGATATTTTAACATTTGCTTCTGGATGGATAATTGATATAGACCCAAATATTCATCATACTGGTGGAGATTTCACAGGAACTTACAACCAAACAACAACAGATACAGAAAATATAACTTTAAATAAAACAGATTGGGGAAGTTATACAGGAACAAGTTATAAAATTTCAGATACAGGTCCTACAGATTTATATTGGAATGGAAGTGATTGGTTTATTATGGGAACTAATAAAGACCAAATCCTACAATACAATGAAGATTTTACTTCTAATCCAACTAATTATTCTGTATTAGCTCAGGATAGTCTACCTTTTGGAATTTCTTGGAATGAAAGTAATTGGTTTATGGTTGGACAAACAAATACTAATGTTTATTTATATGATTCTAATTGGAGTTATTTAAGTGTAAGCTGGGATATTGGTGGTCAAGAAACTAATCCAAGAGATATTGCTTGGAATGGGAGCAACTGGTTTATGGTTGGAACTGGTAGTCAGACTGTTCACGAATATGATTCTGATTGGGTTGCTACTGGAAATAATTGGAGTGTTGCTGGTCAAGATAGTTCTCCGCAAGGAATTTATTGGGATGGATTAAATTGGTGGTTGGCTGGAAATAATGGACAATCTATTTACAAATATGATTCTAATTGGAGTTATATGCAAAGTTTTAATGTTGCTTCTGAAGATACTGGACCAAATGGAATTTTTAATAATGGAAACAATTGGTATATGGTTGGTGGTGCTAATGATAAAGTCTACAAATACAATCTTGGATATGTCTCTTCAGGAACTTACACATCCCAAGTAATAGATGCTTCTGCAGAATCTCAATGGGATTATTTGAATTGGAGCCAAGAATTAGGAAGTTATTGGAACGATACTGGTAGCTTTGGTCTGGTAGGTGCTGGTAGTGATGCTCCTCGTGGAATTACATTTGACACAAGAGATAATTCATTTTGGGTAGTAGATTATACAGATAATTTTGTTTATCATTTTGATTCTAATGGAAATAATATAAGTGGTGGATTTGGTACAACTGTGGCAGGAACAGAAGCATATGGAATTGCTTTTGATTCAACAGATAATAGTTTTTGGGTTACTCATGGTGCTCCTACTAATTATTTTGTTTATCATTTTGATTCTAATGGAAATAATATAAGTGGGGGATTTGATGCAACAGTAGCAGGTTCAGATTTTCCAGTTGGTATAACTATAGACACAAGAGATAATAGTTTTTGGGTTTTAGATATTACTGATACTTTTATTTATCATTTTGATTCTAATGGCGTAAATACATCTGGGGGATTTAATACAGCAGGTGCAGGAGGAACTAGTATAAGAGGAATTGCTTTTGATAGTAGTGATAATTCATTTTGGGTAGCAGATAATACAGCTATTTTTGTCTACCATTTTGATTCTAATGGAAATAGTATAAGTGGTGGATTTGATATAATAGGTGGAGCATCAGGTATATTTGGAATTGCATTTGACACAAGAGATGATAGTCTCTGGATTGCAGACGGTACTGCTGACTCTGTTTATCATTTCTCAGAGCCTTCAATTAAATTCCAAGCCCGTTCATGTGATGATATAGATTGTGTTGGAGAAACTTTTATTGGTCCAGCAAATACAACAGATACTTATTTTACTGAGAATGTTTCTTTAAACACAACTCTAACTCCAAACAACAGATACTTCCAATACAAGGCTTGGTTTGAAACTTCAAACACTTCAGCAACACCCTATTTAATGAGTGTTGATATTGGTTATACTTCTTTAGATGAAGCTCCTACTTTCTTTGGAAGCAGTTTCCTACCAAGTCCAGCTTATTCAAACTCAACTTTAAATGCTTCTATTGGTTGCAAAGATGCTGAGAATGATTCTGATATGTATATAAATATTTCATGGTGGAGAGATGGAGAAACAAATATTTCTTTCTATGGACCTTATGCAAATGGGAGTTATAATTCTTGGTATTTACCCGCTCGAGAGCTTTTAGATAATCAAGAAGATGGGATATTTAATATGACTGGAAATGTTTTGTTGATGCACTTCAATTCTAATTTTACAGATGTTTATAATGAAACTTTAGATACTTCTGGAAATAATAATAATGGAAGTGTTATTGATAATGTGAATATGCCTTTGTTTACCGACGGAAAATTAAATAAGGCATTTGAATTTGATGGTGTTGATGATTATATTAATATAGGACAAAAGTTTACAACAGAAACAGAATTTACAGTAAGTTTATGGGCTAATAAAAGAGAAGAAAAAGCTCAATGGATATTTAGTAATTATATTGGTGCCACAGATAGATTTGGAATTTTAGGTAATGGAAACGCTTTTCTCATATTTGATGATATCAATAATAACGGAACAATTTTTGGAAGTACAAGTGTTAATTTAAATCAATGGTATCACTTGGTTGCTACTTGTGATTCTTCAGGAAAAGAATTTTATATTGATGGAGTTCTTAAAGGAACGCATAATTCAGGGGCTTGTTTTGACCAATTACCAATTGGGATTACAATGTTAGCAACTAAAGATGATGATTCAGAATTTTTCAACGGCACAATAGACGAAGTAGCAATCTGGAATAGAATTCTATTAGCAAGTGAGATAAAAAATATTTATGATATGCAGAGGTTTGGATACACAGACGCAATTACAAGAGGACAAACATGGGGAGTAAATGCTACTTGTTTTGATGGAACTCAAACTTCTTCAACAAATATAGGAAGTATAAATATTTCAAATCTTCCGCCTTATTTTAGTCCAGCTTTAGGAATTGTAGAGGCTATGAGTGGAAATGAAACAAATCACACAGTAACTTGTGATAGTTTAGATAGTGCTTCTTTTACTTATTCAGATAATGTTACAGGAGATCCTGCTCAAACTTATTATTCTAATCTATCAACAGCAGGAGAATTTTCATGGAGACCAAGTTGGTGGGAATATATTAATTTCGAACCTTATTTGAATGTAAATGTAAGTTGCCAAGATGATTATGGAGCTACTGGTGAGGATAATTTACAAATAAATATCTCAGCTCCTTATGGTGCAGGAAATGGTGGAGCAGGAACTTGTGATTTGGGTTGCTTATTAATTGAAGATGGTTGTGCAGCTTATCAAGAAGGAGATTGCACAATATTAAGATGAAAAAACAAATAATATTATCCAAGACAAACTGCAAGCAGTTTGATCACTTAGGGAAGATAAACTTCCCTTCACCCAAGAAGGAAAAGTAAAATGATACACTCTCAAATAAATCATACTAAAGTATGGAGTTTCTTACGCAGAACTCCCAACTTAAAGGATTTGGAAATGCGAAAGGTAGGTATAAATTGTGAGATACAATCCGTCGGAAGCACTAAGCTCACGAACCTTTTGGGAAAGGTGCTATTGACCCAATATTCGCCTCGCAAGATTTCCAAAACCAATAAGAGGACTTCCACTAATCCAGAAACCCTTACAGAAAACAACCACCTAACGAATCGGAGGTGGTTGAAATGGTCAGATTTAAACATTTTAATCCAGAAAATCATAAGATTGAAAGCAAAATTGCAGTTGTTAAAACAGGACATCATTGCAAGTTCAACATCAATTATCACTTTATTTGGATACCCAAGTATAGAAAATGTATCCTTACAGGGAGAGTGAAAGAAGTGCTTAAAGAAATTATAAAAGGAATTTGTTACGACAACAGAATAGATATGTTAGCATTAGAAGTAATGCCAGACCATCTACATTTATTTGTTGGAGCAAGACCAACTCACAAACCTTTTGAGATTGTTAAGAAATTAAAAGGCAATACTTCAATTCAGTTGAGAAGATGTTTTCCTAATTTAAAGTTTCTTGGATGGAAATATCATGTTAAGAAGTTCAAGAACTTATGGGCAAGAGGTTATTATTGTGGAAGTGCTGGACATGTTTCTCAAGAGCAGGTTAGAAGATATATTAACGAACAAGAAGGAAAAGATATTTTTGAATATAATGTTTATGGAAATAAGAATATGAAGATAGGAGATTTTACAAGATGAATAAAAAGATAATATTAGATTTATGTGGTGGAACAGGAAGTTGGAGTAAACCTTACAAAGATGATGGATATGAAGTTATTAATATTGATTTAAAAGAAGGGATTGATATTAAAGATTGTGAAGTTATTGGTGGGATTTTAGCAATTAAATGTTCTTATAGAAAACCAGTTTTGTTGGAAATAGAAAAAATATATGGAATTTTATCAGCTCCTCCATGCACTATGTTCAGTTTTGCAAGAACAAATGCTAAGAAAAGAAGGGATTTAGAGAATGGTATGGAATTAGTAAAATCTTGTTTAAGGATTATTTGGGGTTGTCAATATTTTATAAAAAAAGATACTCAAAAAAAAGCAAAATTAAAGTTGTGGGCTATAGAGAATCATAATGGTATGATTAAAATG
>SDBT01014003.1_pt1 | contig 12820 bp, 10 predicted proteins | sample 2277101 | NCBI WGS metagenome assembly SDBT01 (sample SAMN10404973, study PRJNA504765) | marine sediment metagenome | isolation source: marine sediment core GS10_PC15, 103 cmbsf | place: Arctic Ocean: Southern Knipovich Ridge | collected 2010 | reverse complement strand
AACGAGTTCCATCTTGCCGGACTCGATTTTCGACAGGTCAAGAATTTCATTAATCAGCCGGAGTAAATCGCTGCCGGCGCCGTTGATCGTTTGGGCGAACTCCATCTGTTTGTCCGTAAGATTGTCGTCTTCGTTGTCCATCAACAATTTCGACAGTATCAGCAGGCTGTTCAGCGGTGTTCGTAGTTCGTGAGACATGTTCGCCAGGAATTCAGATTTATACCGCCCTGTAATCTCCAGATCATGGGCCTTGCCTTCCAGCATTTGTTGTGTTGCCTTGAGCATTTCATTGCTCTTGCGGGCCTCGTCTCGCTGCCGCTCGACGGCTTCGGTTCGCTCCTCGAGTTCATGGTTGGCGACTTTCAGTTCTTCCTGCTGGACCCGCAAACGCTCTTCGGATTCCTTCAGGGTATGGGCTTGCTCTTCCAAATCATCGTTTGACTGGCGAAGCTCTTCCTGTTGGGTCTGGAGAACTTCTGACTGCCGTTGCGTCTCTTCCAGCAGATCCTGAATGCGCTGGTGAGACAGAACGGAATTCATCGCCGCAGCTACGATTTCCGCGACATTTTCCATCAGTTGCTGGGCATTGTCAGTGAAGGGGCGGAACGAACCCAACTCGAGGACACCTTGCACTCGTCCGTTGTGCAGGAAGGGGGTTACGATAATAGTGGTAGGTGTTGCTTCTCCCAACCCGGAACTGACGGCCAGGTAATCCTCCGGCACGCCGGTAAGTGTAATGCTTTGCTTTTCGAGGGCAGCCTGGCCGACGACCCCATCCCCGAACTTGATTTTATTCGCGACTTTTTTTCTTGTAGTGAACGCATAAGAGCCCACCATACGCAGTTGATTTTCCTCGGCCAGGTATACAGCGCCCACCTGGGCATCGAGGTACTTGGCGAGGAATTGGATGACATTGTTCGCCAATTCCTCCGGCTGGCGGTCTCCACGGATTATTTCGCTCAATCGGGCCTGGCCGGTCTTGAGCCAATTGCTCTTTTCGATGTCCGTGACGGACTGTTCGAGCTTGTCGGCCATGGTGTCCAGCGAACGGGAGAGCTGACCGATTTCGTCGGAATGGTTCATTCTCAGCCGACTGGAGAAATCGCCATCGCCAGTGGCGACCGCCTGATCGCGGATTTTGCCCAGCCGCCGGGAGTAAGAAAGCGAAACCAACGTACTCATGCCAATCGCGACGAGTGTTATGCACGTTGCGGCCAGGTAAATCTGGTTGCGAAGCTGGGTCAATGGCGCCAGGATAACTTCCTGGGGATATTCAATCGACAGAATCCAGCCTAGATCGGGGGAACCTTCCTCTTGTCCGGAGAATGCACATGCGATAAGGGCTTTCCCGACTTCGGGGTCATCAATCTCAAATATTGTGGTTCGGCCTTCGCCCGGCAGGCTGAATGAATGAGCATAAGCCTGCCCCGACGCCAACTCAGTGTGTCCGTTAGTTATGCTGATTATAATCCGTCGCATACTATCCATGAGTGCCACGCGAGCACCGTGAGACTCGATCTTGGGTTCGATTTCATGATGGACAACTTCCTCCAGCGTGGCCTGTACTGCCCCAATGCTCAGGACTGCGTTGATCACGCCGAGAAAATTACCTTCTTCATCGTCCACTCGAATGCTGATATCCCGGCCGAAAACTCCAGCGCTTTGGTCGAATACAACCTCGCCGATGAAGGTGCCGAGACGCTTGGCTTCCTGCCACCATTCCTCGTCGTCCTGGCGATAGTCCGAGGTCTTGCCGGTCTGCATCACGTTCACGCCATAGCGGTTGGTGACAAATGCCTCACCATAGAGTTCGTACCCGTGGAGTGTGGCCAATTTGTTGATATACGCTCTGAGAATGCCGGAGTGGCTACTCGCAAGAATACTGCGCATCGTATCCGAGCCGCCGGCTTGCAGCTGGCTACGCCACTGAGCGTCCTGCTCGTTGATGTACGCCTGAAGGTTTTTCTTGGCCTCGAATTCGGCGTTCGATTTCGCAAGAGCTGTCTGAAATCCAGGTTCCGTAGCGTAGATATGCCAGTCGGTTACGCACTTCAACAAGGCTTCATCGATGTGATCAATGGCGTTGGAGGCGATATTGGCTGCATCGCGAATGATGGTCTTATGCAGGGATTCCCGGCCGACACTGACGGCGTAAAGGCCTACGCCCCAACTGAGTAAAACCAATATTAACGAGCCCAGGACTAGCTTATGCGCAATCCTCATAGTCTTCCCCTGATATCAGACGGTAGACAAGTTAGCTTGGAGAGAAACTTTCCCTCCAAAATGGATAAAACGCACCCGATCCCTACAATATATCTCTTATCGGTAGCTGAGGGATATGCATTAACTTGTGCTATAAAAAATTGGCGGCAATAACACATCTGCCGTGAGGTGCAAGTGGGGCGGGCGGTTTTTACTCAATGAGTTAGATGAGCAGAATAAATTCGCACTTTTGTCATGATGCACCACATAAGATGCGAAAGCTTAAGATCTTGCACTTAAAGTAATTAGGGCAGAGGTCCGGATCGATAGCGGGTTGTCGTTGCGCAAAATCGGCTGCAACCGCTTGTCGGAGCGGGATCAGTGGGGTATGATGCTTCCTCTTTGGCACTTTATGGCAATTGTTCACTGATACCAGATGCTGGCATAGATGAGGATGTAGATGGCTAAGCCAAGACGCAGAAGAAAGATCGGTTCCAAGAAACGTCGCGAACGCCGGAACCGACGCAAGAAAAAGTAATCGGTCTTCACGTCCGATTCTCAAATTTTCACCTGCCCTCGATTGTGGCGGCTGTGTGCGCGAGCGCCGCAGGGCAGGTTCAGTTCATTCCCAGATGCCTTCAATAGCCTGGTTGCACTTGGGGCATGCGCCATCTTTCAGCCGAACCTCGCGGATGCTGAATCCGGTTCGATCGACCACCACCTGGCCGCAGGCGGGGCAGTGGGTGCGCTCATCCACCTGGCCGGCGACGTTCCCGCAGTAGATGTATTTCAGACCTTCTTCGTTGCCGATCCGGCACGCGAGCTCCAGCGTCTTGATCGGTGTGGACGACGCTGCCGTCATGTGATATTCCCCGTGAAAACGGCTCACGTGCCATGGAACGTGCGGGCCGAGATCGTTGGCGATGAAGTGCGCAATGTCCCGCAATTCTTCCGGCGAGTCGTTCATATCGGGCACGACCAGCGTTGTCACTTCGACCCAGATATCGGCCGCGATCAGCGACTTCAGACACGTCAGCACCGGTTCCAGCCGAGCCTTCATCATGTGCTGGTACGTTTCGTCGCGGAAGGCCTTGAGGTCCACGTTGATCGCATCGAGATAGGGTGCGATTTTTTTGACGGCCAGCGGCGTCATGTAACCGTTCGACACGAAGCAGCTTCGAATGCCGCGACGCTTCGCGAGCTTGGCCGTGTCGTACGCCAACTCGAAGAACACCGTCGGCTCGGTATAGGTGAAGGAGATCGAGCGACAATCTTGAGCCATCGCGCCGGAGACGATCTGTTCGGGGCTGACGGCCTGGCCCCCGGCGAGTCGGCCTTCATTCGACGGCTGAGAAATCTGCCAGTTCTGGCAGAAGTCGCACTGAAAGTTGCACCCGGCGGCCGCGATGGACAAACTTTGCGAGCCAGGCAGGAAGTGGAAGAGCGGCTTTTTTTCGATCGGGTCCACGTTCACCGCAACCACGTTGCCGTAGCTGAGGCTTTGCAGGGCGCCATCTACATTTCGCCTGACGCAGCAGAGCCCGTACTTGCCCTCGGCGATCGAACATTCGTGCCCGCACAGGTGGCAGAGCACTCGCTTGCCGCCCAACTGCTCCCACAACATGGCTTGGTGTGATTTGAACATGGCCACTCGCCTCTAACAGCAATAATACCCTATATTAACCGGAGCCTTGAATGCTATTGGTCGAGCGTTTGAGTTCGCTCAAAACTGTCCCAGTTCCCGTTCCTTGAGCACCTTCCGCAGCAACATGTAGCGGTGGCCTCTGTAATCGACGATCAGGCCGGTGATTTGCAGACGAACGGTCTGTCGTTTTTTGCGGGCGGTGAGTTCTTCGGCTCGTTCCAGCAGGGCGCAGGGCAGCAGCCTGACAGGCTGGTCCTGCAAGGTATTGTCCGATATGAAACGGGCAAGCTTCCATTCGCTGCCGGGCTCGTCGGCCAGCGTGATCTGGCGTGCCACGCGTATTCGGCTGGGATCTTCGTCGAGCGGCTTGACGTTCGCGGCAGGTGCGATGGACGGGACGGTTTCGATCGCGGTGTGCTTAGCCGTCATTAGTACGGGCTTGTCGGGACGTTCGCCACGCATCTTGGCCAAGATCGCGCTTGTCGAAGATTCTTCGGGAGTTCTGGGCGAATCGTGCGGCTGGGTTTCGGCTGTGGGCTGCTTCTCGGCCGGCCGGATTGCTGCGGTTTTTGTGGCCCGCTCGATGCTGACCTTGCCCAGCAGCAGAAACACCCTGCCGTCGTAGACGGTGGTCTCGCCGGAGATTCGGAAAATGGTCTGTGGTGAGCGGGCGAGTTCCTCTTCGATCTGCTCCAGTCGAGGCGAGGGCAGGATCCAACGCGGCAGCTCAGCAGGCTGGTTTGGGTCGGGCTCGAACTCCAGCAGATACCAGCCAGTCTGGGGGCGATGGGTGATGCGACACCGTCGATCGATGATCTCGCTTCCGTCGGCCGGCAGATCCGAACGGTCGGCGGCGGGTTGGCCTTCCCGGCTGGCGGTCAAAGGCACGGGCGGGCGCTCCAGCAGCAAACGCGTGAAGTCCGCGTCTTCGGCCAGCGCTTGGACGGCGGGCAATTGACTGGCCGAGACGAAGTCGCTGCGGTCCTCGCTGCTCGGGGCCTTGCCCGTTTGGACACATGAGGCCGTCAGGAGCGGCAAGAGCAGAGCGGTATATTTTATCCAGCGTTGAATAGCTCACCTCATCAGGAAAGTCGTCCTGCGTCAGTGCATTGTACCCAAACACGTGCCGTCCCCACAAGTCGCCTTAGGATTGGAAGCAATTTCGCAATTCGTCGGGGCGTGCGATCAACGTCACAAACTTCGCAGCCTTCGGGCGAGACGAGGCCATCATTTCGACCAGCGGCCGCCAGAATTCGCCCACACAGACGATCGGTGGGGCGGCGATGTCCGGCTTCGGCTTCAATTCCAATTCCAATCCCAACTTTAAGTTCGATTTCAAAAAGCCTTTGCAGGCGAGCTCCCACACCCAGGCCAGCTCCGCCAGCGTCCCGGTCGCGCCAGGCAGTACGACGTATCCGCCACTGCCAAGATCGATCAGTGTCTGTATTCGTTCGTTGAGGCTGTGCGTGCGGATCACCTCGTCGACGTATGAATTCGGCGATGATTTCCACAGCGAACACGTCACCCCGAGTGTCGCACCGCCCGCTTCTTTCGCTCCGCGTGCCGACGCTTCCATCGTCCCGCCGTATCCGCCGTTGGCCACGCGATAGCCCATCTCGGCCAGTATGCGCCCAACCTCGCGGGCCGATTCGTAATCGCTCGAGCCATCGGCCGGGTCGTTCGCGCCGAACACGCAGACCGTACTGAGTTGGTCGGCGTCGCGGGTCATTGCTCGGGCTCGGCGCCCATGAGCATTTGCTTGGCCGAGTCGGGCAAGCCGAACCGAAGCTCTCCCGCAAAGGCAGGTGCTTTGCCGTGCTTTTCGATTTGCTCGAACATCGCAGCCACCCGGCCGGCTTCGTGTTTGTACACTCGAACCGGCACGACCAGGGCGGCATGCTGACAAGCCTCGATGAATGGCAGGTTCGAGCGGTCAACGGTCAGCACGGAAACGCCTTCCATTTTCAGCACACCGGACAGCGTCGCCAGCGGCAGGCCGAACGAGTTGGGGTTGTCCACGTCGAAGACCAGCTCCAGCAGATTGTCCTCGCCTGCGACCTTTCGGACCAGGCGGAACGTCCAGTTAGGCGGCTCGATCCGCGGAATGAAACCCGCGTGCGTGATCATCATTTCCAGCGGCACGCCGAACAGCCGATAGATCAGTTTTCCGGTGAACTCGTATGGCAGGGCGGTGACATCGCCGGCCGACTCCCACAGCTTCGCCATCTGTGCGTGCTCGATTTCCAGGGGCACTCGCAGTCGCCCGATCGCGCCGCTCTCGATAGCCATGCCGCTGGTCAGCGTACTCTCAGCCAGGTGAATGCCCTCGGATTGCAGAGCGTAATCGAGGCCCCAGATGTTCAGTTGGGTGGCGTTGGTGTTCTTGACCGTGTAGTCCAGCACCAGCCAGACCTTCTGCGGGCCGACGTTGATGACGCGTAGATCCAGCAGCTCGACCTTCGGCTGCTGGCACCCGGCCGTCATGACAGCCACCAGCAACATCGCCGCCAGCCACCCCGGCCCGGTCCGACTCGCCAGTTTTGCTTTCATTTTAATCCGCATTCGCAGTGTCCTGGACTCTGGCGGGGTATTCGACCCCGTGGTCCTTTATATAACACTATTTCCCCGACGTATGTTGCACCAGAATAAACAAAAAAAATGCCCTTCCGGCAATGGCGCGGAAGGGCGGGGGAATTGAATTATTGATGCGGCTCACGCATTGAGTCGCGTGAAGTTCAGCAGGCCGCCCGCTGCCATGATCTTTCGCTGGCGGGGCGCAAGCAGCACGTTGCACACGAAGTCGAACCCTTGCGTGACGTTGCGGACGGTTACCGTTTCCTGCGAGGCGACCATCTCGCCGGTTGATTCGATAGCCAGTTCGTCGCCGGCGGAGATACGATCGTAGTCGGCTGCGTCTGCGAACGTCAGCGGGCAGATTCCGAAGTTCACCAGATTCGCCTGGTGGATGCGTTCGATGGCCTTGGCGATCACGACCCGCACGCCCAGATACATCGGGCACAGGGCTGCGTGCTCGCGGCTGGAGCCTTGGCCGTAGCTGTCGCCCGCGACGATCACGCCGTTTCGGCCGGTTTCCTTCACAGCCAGGGCTCGCTCGGCGAAGCTGGGCTTGCCCTCTTCGGTGAAGCAGTCGAAGACGTACTTGGCGTACTCGGGCACGTTCGAGCGGAACTTCAGAAACGTACCGGCCGGCATGATGTGGTCGGTCGTGATCTTGTCTTCCACCTTGATCACCACCTCGCCGGTCAGCGTCGCCGGCAGGGGTTCGCCGGAGGGAGGCTTGACTATGGTCGAGCCGCGAATGATCTCCGCGTCGTCGGCCTGGTCGGCCGGCAGGGGCTGGATCAGCATGTTATCGTTGATGAGGAATTTTTCCGGCATCGCGGCCGGGTCGTACTCCACGCCCATGTCTGACAACGCTTGCGGGTCGGTAACCTGGCCGGTAATCGCGGCGGCGATGGCTGTCTCGGGCGAGACCAGATAAACCCGGTCGCCCACCGTGCCGGATCGCCCGGCGAAGTTGCGATTGAACGTCCGCAGCGAAACCGTGCCCTCGGCCGGCGAGAAACCCTGGCCGATGCAAGACCCGCACGCGCTTTCCAGTATTCGTGCCCCGGCCCGCACGAACTCGGCCAGTGCGCCATTTTTCGCCAGCATCGTCAGCACCTGCCGACTGCCGGGCGCCACGCCGAGTTCGACATTCGGGTGCACAGTTCGCCCGCGAAGGGCGGCCGCACACAGCATCAGGTCCTGGTAGCTGGAGTTCGTGCACGAGCCGATCACCACCTGCGCCACTTCCGTACCGGCCAGTTCGCTGATGGCTACGATGTTATCCGGCGAGGGCGAGCCCGCACCCATCGGTTCAAGCTTGCCAAGGTCGATCCGCACGTGGCCGAAACTTACCTCGGCCATGCCGGCGTCGTCAGCTTGGCCGACTTCAACCTCGGTGCAGAAGGCCTTGATGTTTTCGATGGTTGCTGCGTCGCGCTCGACGTGCAGCTTCTTGGTGATCCGGTCGTACGTCGCGCCGGGGTCGGGTGTCAGTTCTACGAAATCATCGCCGCGATCTTGTGCGACGAGGAACTGCTTCGTCGTCTCGTCGGCTGGGAACACGCTGCAGGTTACGCCCAGCTCGGCGCCCATGTTCGTGCAGGTCGCGCGGGCTGGGGCTGGCAGGGCTGCAACGCCCTCGCCGAAATATTCCACCATGCACCCGACGTTGCCGCGAGTGGTCAACACGCTCAACAGGCGCAGGATGATGTCCTTGGCCGATACCCACTGGCGAAGTTCGCCCACCAACTCCACGCCGATTACTCGGGGGCAGGTGGTGTAGAACGCGCCGCCGCCCATCGCGACCGCGACGTCCAGCCCGCCCGCGCCGATCGCGAGCATACCCATGCCGCCGCCGGTGGGGGTGTGGCTGTCCGAGCCGAGCAGCGTCTTGCCCGGCCGCGCGAATCGCTCGAAGTGAACCTGGTGGCAGATACCGTTCCCCGGCCGCGAGTGAACCACGCCGATCTTCCGCGTGATCGACTGGAGGTACAGGTGGTCGTTGTGGTTTTCCGGGCCGAACTGGGCCATGTTGTGGTCCACGTAGCTGACCGACACCTCGGTCTTCACGCGCGGAATTCCGATCGCCTCGAACAGCAGATAGGCGGTCGTACCGGTGGCGTCCTGGGTCAGCGTCTGGTCGATCCGCAGGCCGACCTGCTCACCGGGGACCAACTCGCCGTCCACCAGATGGTCTTCGAGAATTTTCTGAACCACGTTTTTCGCAGTGTTGGGTGTCATTTCGTCTCCTTGAGCGTCTAGTTGCAATTTGGGCAGAGCGACAGCATAGCAGAGTATCTCCCGGCCGACAATTCTAGTTCCGATATGCAACGCGCTGCCAGCGTCACGAGCGACGAACTTCTTGCCAAGTTATATGCCTGCGCATTATGCTGAAGTTCCGCGAGTTGCGACATGAAGGGAAACGATATGACGGACCAGGGAGAAAACATTCAGCCACAAGACGAGCAAGAACCCAAGCCGGCAGGCAAGATCACAAACGCGCTGTGGTTCTGCCTGGGCTTTGTTGCGGTCAGCTTGCTGGTGGTGATCGTCGTGTATTTCCGGCCGCGCTATCAGCATGCCTGTGCCCCCCCTTCTTGCAAAGCTAATACATGGGCGATAGGCAACGCCATCTCACTGTACATGTATGGAAAAAATAAGGGCTTTCCACCGGATCTTTTTGCCCTGCTAGAGGAGGGACAGCCAACCTCTTTGTTCGTCTGTCCGCACTCTGACGATCCAAATGATTATGTGCTGAAGATAGAACGGTCGGCTTTTGAGCAGCATTGCGATTACATTTACCTTGCTGGTTTAGATGGTAATAGCCCAGCTACGTTACCGATTGTTTTCGACCTTTCCAGAAACCACGGGCAGGAATTCGCTAACATACTTCATGGCGATGTGAGCGTTGATAAATTGGAAACCCGGCAGTTGTACGGTTTGGTTCAGCGTTCCAACGATTACCTGGCTGGCAAGAGGAGGGGTGTGAAATGAAGCAATACACCACTAGAAAGCTGCTGGTCTGCGGAGCGCTTGGAGCCCTGGTTTTCTGGGCAATACTTGGCGTGAGTTCATTTCTCCGCTCTCTGCGTCCGACACATCCGCGCGATGTTGATGTGCGGATCAGGAGTTTCAAGCCTGGGCTGTCAGTCACGGCCGAGCAGATCCGTACGGTAGGCGGTGCGATAGCCAAGTACGAACTGGCCAAGGGCGAGCGGCCGATGGCTCTGAGAGAACTGGTGGGCGAAGGATTACTGACACATGCCGATATGTGCGGTCCTCAAAAGGTTACGAGCCTGATGGAGAGCATCCCTGATGTGCTGTACTTCCCTGCTCTGGTCAAGGACGATCCGGGCGATCTGGTGTTGCTCTGCACGCTGCTGCTGCGAGAGAAAGCGGATAAGTTTCAGGTGATTCGCAACGACGGCAGCTACGACGCCCTGGATGCAAACGCGCTGACGATTGCGCTGAATCGCACGTACACGTACATCGGCCGGCAGATTGCGAAGCAGCCGAGCGCCGAAGACAGCAACGTTGAGTGAAAGGAAATCAGTCCATGTCGCTATGCAAGGTTCGCTTTTACAGCGTCTATCTCGATAAGTGGGAGCAGATGAACGTGATCGTTCCGCCGGGCAAGGGGCCGTACCCGGTGCTGTACCTGCTGCACGGGCTGTCCGACGACCACGAGGCCTGGACGGTCAACTCGCGAATCGAGCAGTACGCCGAGCGCAAGCGGCTGATAATCGCCATGCCCAACGTCGGGCGAATGTTCTACGTCAACGATCCGCGGCCCGGCGGGCAAAAGTGCGAAGACTACATAATGCGCGACGTGATCGGTACGGTCGATCGGATGTTTCACACGATTGCGGCGCGGCGGGCGCGGGCGGTGGCTGGGCTCAGCATGGGCGGCTACGGCGCGATGATGCTGGCGCTGCGGAACCCGGAGAAATTCTGTGCGTCGGTTTCGCATTCGGGCGCGTTGTATTTCGCCGACCCCAAGGCCATGCTTTCAGATCACCCAGACGTCAATCAATTGTCGATCGCATGCCAGCAGGCCGGGTACGATCTTGAAAAGCTGGCCCGCAAGTTCAAGAAGGCCGGCCGAAAGCTGGCGTTGCGTCTGGACTGCGGCGAGGACGATTTTCTCATCGAATCGTCCCGCAGGTTCGACGCCTATCTGGACAAGCTCGAAATCGCCCACGAATACCAGGAGCATTCCGGCGTTCACAACTGGGATTATTGGAACGAGCACGTTCCACAGACGCTGGCGTTCGTGCTGAAGCACCTCAAGCGGAAATAGGCGTAGGCGGCGCTAACTTACGCGGGGTTTTCCAATGCGAGCATGCGGAGTTTGAGCGGCTCGCCGCCTTCGGCCGAGAAACCTCCCGGCCGCCCGTCGTTGTAGATCACGCGGTGGCAGGGCACGACAAGGGGGATGCGGTTTTTGCTCATGGCCGTCGCAACGGCGCGGGCGGAGTCTTCGCGGCGAATCTCCCTGCCCAGTGCGGAGTAACTCAGCGTCTGGCCGAATTCGATTTTCCGGCAGGCCCGATAGACCAGGCCCGAAAAGCTGCTCTCGGCCGGCAGGTCGCACTCGATTTCGCTGAAATCCGTCGGCTGGGCGCTGAAGTAATTACGCGACAGTTCGATGAGTCGCTGGAAGGGTTCTTCGTTTTCGACGGTGCCTTTGTGCTCCCAGGCCAGGAGTTGTTTCAGATCGTCCGGCTGGTAGTGGGGCAGCACGAGACGACTGAGCCCTTGGGCCGCCCAAACCGCGCCGATCGGTCCCCAGGCGGTCGGCCAGACTGCGTAGTATTGATCCTTGGATTTCTTAGCGGCCATGCGGACATCGTACGGCCGAGCCCAGTCACCCGCAAGTCGCCGCTCTAATTCTGGCGGTGCGAGCCGCCGCGGCCCTTTTGGCTGGCGCGGTGAAAATCGTGCACCTTGGAACTGATCATCTGCAATGAGATGCGGCCTTCGGGTGTTTCGGTCAGGCCGATGAATTGGAAGCCCAGCATGGCCCGGCCTTCGGTGAGTTCCATGTGGCGGAACTGCGCGTCGGAATATACGCTTTCGCTTCCGGCGTCGAAGGTGAGCCTCACGCCAACGTTGTCGCCAGCTTCCATGCCGTCCACGGCGGCCGGGTCGCAGCTCAACTGAAATCCGCCAGCGCTGATATTCATCACATAGCCTGACCAGACCGGCGCGGTAGGCGAAACGCCAGCCGGCTCGCAGGCGCAGCTGCCCAGCCAGAACGACGCGCGGACGATTCGGTTTTCCGGCACGGGCGCGCGGAGGAAGGCTCGGCGTTGGAGGCGCTGCATACGGCTTGGCGCGACGACGGCGAGTGCATGGACCTGCGAGCCGTCTTCAAGCGTGAATTGCTCTCGTCCGACCAGCGTCGCCGAGAACACGTGCTTGTGATGCTTGAGCTTGAAGCTGACTCCGATCCGCTCGGCCGGGACGAATTCGTGGGGCACTTCGTCGGGGTGGTACGGCGGATGCTCCAGTAGCAGGTGCGAGCCATGAATGGCCAGCACGCGGCTGTGCAGGTTCGCCCAGCAGCCATCCCTGTTGATGGTTATGAGGGCGGGCACCTTGCGGTCGATAGCCGAGAGAATCAATTCATCTATTTGACTTGCGTTAAGCTCCTGCATGACAGCCATGGGTCACCTTCTCCGTAATTGCATCGAAACCTGAGACAATTCGCTTCTATCGTGGTTTCGGTTACATGGAGGGGCTACTTAAGCAGCACTAATCGTCCTGTTCGGCGGCAAGTTCGGCTTCCATGGTGGCTGACTTGGGCAGCTTGGGCCCGGTCAACACGACGATTACGCCTGGAAGGCCTCGGATAATGTCGAACCCACGGGCGATTGCCGCCAGCGCGAGCACCTTGGACTCCGCAACTGATGGCGAAACGAAAAAGACTTTGTAGGCGCCTTCTACGAAGCCGATGCCGCCTGGCGTGATGGGCACGGCGCCGATGATGTAGATCAGCGGAATATAGACGAAGTAGTGATGCCAAGGGGTTGCTAGCGGGGGCTCCTTGAAGCTCTTGCCGATGAGCAGCACACCCAGAATCCAAAGTCCGTGCGCGACCAGCGTGATTGCGATTGCGATCAGCAGATCCCACCAGCGTTCGCGGAAGCGTCTGGCCGCTTCGCCGGCCGAGCGTATGTGATGGGCGATGGGCAGGCGTTCGTAGATTTTTTGCAAATGGAATATCCCGCGGATGCGGCTGGAGAGTAGAAATACCAGCAGTACGAATACTCCACACAATGCAATGCCGGCTGGGTAAATTGGCTTCTTGAGTTCCTCATAAGTCGATTCGCCGCTGATCAGAAGAACGGCGAGCATCACCGACGCCAGCAGTGCCAAGACAGTCAGCCCCATGAGGCGATC
>SDBT01014001.1_pt1 | contig 12822 bp, 13 predicted proteins | sample 2277101 | NCBI WGS metagenome assembly SDBT01 (sample SAMN10404973, study PRJNA504765) | marine sediment metagenome | isolation source: marine sediment core GS10_PC15, 103 cmbsf | place: Arctic Ocean: Southern Knipovich Ridge | collected 2010 | reverse complement strand
GACTCCTGGCAGATACGGGAACACGCTATCCCGGCCGCCTCTTCTGAACCCGGATTAGTTCTGGTCTCTAAATACTTCTCCCAGGAAGGTGATGACACGTCCTTGCGAGTCTGACTTCTCAGACGGCTTGTCGGGTAGCTGTGTTATCAACTGGCCAACCTCTCCGCTGTCAAACCACAGCCCATCTCCCCACGGGCAGGCATCAATAAGCACCTCTGGTTCATGACCCACTGTTGCCTTTTTCATTTTCTTGCCACAGATTGGGCACTTCCGCTTCTTCTCCACTGACTTGGCTTCAGGTGAGGTGAGGATATTATCCAAAGACAGGCTGGTTCCTTCCAGTTCCATGGTCTCCAGTAAAAGCTCTAACTCCTCGGCATCGAACCAGACCCCGGAACAATTCAGACAATAGTCAAGCTCAATTTCCTCATGCTCAACGACTATCATTAAACTGTTACAGGCGGGACATTTCATAGGTGTAATCTCCGAAAAGCGCTTTCTTCAGTGTAGACAAAGAACGACGCCATGTCAAGGGAAGCACGGCCCTATAATGAGTTCTGTGGAAAATCCTTCAGGAAATAATAATGGGTCAGCCTCTCCGGGAGAAGCGTAACATAACGCTTGTATATTAGTTTGGAGGTAACAAAATAAGCAAATGTTGTCCAAGTTAAACGATCCGCTAAAAAGTGTGATCCCCATAAAGTTGTTGACATTCCAGTAGAGAGTGGTCTATTTTACTTAAAATTGGTAGCGATCATGAGGACCGCGAACAAGAGGATAATCACCACTGCAAGCGAAACTATACAGCAAACAAAGGCATACATTCAATAACAATTTCTTCTTTTCTTCATTTTCGCCCTCATTTCTCATGAATCATCGCCGTGTTATCAACGGTGTTTCTCCTTATTCCGACAAATACTCGGCCACTAATTTCAAAAGTTCTTCGATGTCAATAGGTTTGGTGACATAGCCATCACATCCCGCCTGAAGTATCCTTTCTTTATCCCCCTTCATGGCATAGGAGGTCAGAGCTAAAACGGGGATCTTCTTGGTGGTGGCATCTGCTTTGAGGATTCGGGTAGCCTCGAGTCCATCCATCTCTGGCATCATAATATCCATAAGGATAAGGTCTGGTTTCCTGGCCTTCGCCAATTCAACACCCTGTTTGCCATCGGTTGCCTCGATAGTTACATAGCCAAATCTCTGAAGCAGATCAGTCATCAGCTGCAAATTCCTAGGTTCATCCTCAACTATCAGAATCACCTTTGCCATATGGTGCTCCCTTCCACCTGATAAGGAAAGTTGAATCACGAAGCTGGCAAGAATTGCCGAGTTGCCTCCAGCAGATCCTGCAAATTGAACGGCTTGGTTACATATCCACTAGCACCCATCGCTTTAGCAAGTTTCATGTTTAGTTCCTGGCCCAGGCCAGTGAGCATAACCACGGGGATTTCTCTAGTCGCTTCATCTGTCCTAATGGCATAGCAAGCAGTATAGCCGTCCATCCCTGGCATCATAATATCCATAAGGATAAGGTCTGGTTTCCTGGCCTTCGCCAATTCAACACCCTGCTTGCCATCGGTTGCCTCGATAATTGCGTAGCCAAATCTCTGAAGCAGGTCGCGAGCTAACATCCGGCTATTAGGGTCATCTTCGACGATCAGTATCACTTTTGCCATATGTTCCTCCTTTTGGGCAGCATCGATAAATCTGTATCGATATTGCAGACAGATCCTCTCTTTATATTGTCCTTTGACTATTCTCAGAAGCACTATCTGTATGCTTTGTCACCACAGCCCAGTCAGCTCTTACACAGGCAGGGTAAAAACAAACCGGCTTCCCTTACCCAGTCCGTCGCTTTCCACCCATATCCTGCCGCCATGCATCTCTACAATGCGTCTTGTCAGGGAGAGGCCCAGTCCCGTACCAGATGTCTTGTCTTTCACACCGCGACTGGTCTGATAGAATTCCTCAAAGATCTTTTCTTGCTCTTCCGGAGCAATGCCGATACCGGTATCTGAGACGCTAATGATGAGCTCTTTTTCCTCCCTGGCACTCTCCACTGTGATAGCACCACCATCAGGGGTGAATTGGGTGGCATTGGAAAGAAGATTATACATGACCTGCTTGAGTCTTCGCTCATCCACCATGGTTTCTAGATCTTCCAGATCTCCTACTGTGTGGATGGCAAGGCTGATTCCATGCGCCAAGGCCTTCTCTTTAATCATTACCAAGCTATTTTCCAACAGCTCTTTTGTTTTCACGCTGGCTAGTTCCAACTCCATCTTCCCCGCTTCTATCTTGGAAAGGTCCAGGACGTCGTTAATAAGGGAAAAGAGATGTTTGCCGCTCTCCAAAATATTACTCACATACTCTGCCTGCTTCTCGTTGAGGTCGCCAAAGTACTGTTTTTGCAGGAGCTGCGAAAAACCTATGATGGCATTGAGTGGTGTCCTGAGTTCGTGGGACATGCTTGCCAGAAAATCAGATTTTACTTGGCTGGCGAGTACGGCAGCCTCCTTTACTGCCTCAAGCTGTCTTGTCCTCCCCTTGACTTTTTCTTCGAGCAGCAGATTCAAAGATTTAGTCTGTTTATAGAGCCTGGCGAGTTCTTCCTCGGCCCGCTTGCGATCGACGATCTCGATTTGCAGTTTTTCATTGGCTCTTGCCAACTCCACGGTTCGCTCCTTGACCCGCATTTCTAACTCGCTGTGAGCCTTTCGTAGTGCCTCCTCAGCCTGCTTGCGATCGTTAATGTTCCGTACAATTACGAAGATACGTTTTTCGAGCAGTGGCAACAGCCTTGCTTCATAAAAACGCTCCTGACCCCTTATCACAAGTGAATACTCCATGCTGACGAGCGACTTTGTCTCTTGCACTTGATAAATAGCTTGTTGAAACTTATCTCCAACGTTCCCCTGGGGCATGCTCTGGATCCGTTTCCCGACAAGATGTGATGGCGTAAGGAAAAAATCAGCCGTGCCTCCTGCCTTAAAATCGATGATTGTCCCGTCAGTATCAAGCCAAAAGAATACATCTGGAAAGAGCTGAATAACCGCCCTCATCTCAGAGTTTGCCTGGAGAAGCTCTTGCGAACTAAGTTCAAGTGAACGTTCCAGCATACTGCGATCAATGTCAAATTCTCGATAAGCATTGTTAACCGCGTCAATGAATCTTTGCCACTCTGCCGGGATAGAAAATGAGTCGCTAAAATATCGACTGAGTTGACGTTTCAGTAGACTGTGCATCTCTCCCACAGGTTACTCCTCCGAAAACGTGGTGATCGTCATTGTCTGGTTATGTAACTCAGCTTTAGTGCTGTGAGCAGCCGGACAAATCTCCCCATAGGAATAAAACCCGGTCAGGACAGAGCGATTGCCCAAGATGTCACGGATACCTTCCACCTCTTCTTCTGTTCTTTGCTTAAGAACGAGTTTTCTGCCTACACAACTGATAAGAAGGGCCAAATGTGGGGAGGTAGAACCGATGGCCTCGTAACTGGTTTTGGCCGCTCCGATCGCTCCATCAATCAGTCGGTCGAAGTTGGCTTTCATCAAGCGCGCGTAGGCACCTTCAGGAACATCTCCAGCAAATGTTATGCTCTGCTCCTTTTCATCTATCGATAAAATCGTACGAACGACCTCAGTTCTACTTTTTTCAGTCCGAAGATTCAATGGGAAAAGCAAACCGGTGGCAGGTAAGCCTTTGGCATGCTCACCCAAATAGCGTTTGTATAGTTCCAATGCAGAGCGCCCGTCCAATTCATATAACACATTTCCTTCTGAGCGTGTTATTAACCGTTCAGGGCCAAATGGATCCCAGCCGCCCAAAGACCCGTAACCGACTTTCAGCTGACTTCCGTAAAGACCCAAGACAGCGACCGTGTTACTTTCAAGGTTCCCGTCCCAAAGCACGAGCGTTTCCTCAAAGCGCTCACCGTCCCCGGCCAGTCCACCTGTGACGCTCACCCCGTGGGGAAGATGTTCCGTTAGTCCTCTTGCCAGTTCGCTTCCGTTCACCTTAAGTCCATCCGAAAGCACGAGAACATGTACAAGTCCCTCTTTATCGAGGGAGCGAGCTAATGAGGCGCCTGCTTCAAAGCTCTTTCCCTCCACTTTGCTCAAATTGAGTTGGGCACCCTTGATAGCTGTATGTTCGAAGTTTACCGCAGTGGTCACCAATGAATTATCAGGCACCTGGGTACCATAAATCTCGCCAGCGGTTGAGCAGCCAAAAGTATGAGAACTCGGGTAAGTCTTTTTGATCTCCTGAAAGAGTCTCGGCTTCTTTAGAGTTTGGACAGAGCCAAATATGAAGACCAGTTGCACTGACCCTCGCCAAGTCCCGGTGGTTTTTGGCACCCAACCACCTGTTTCTGTCCATTTTCGTTGCTCAATTCTCATCTGGTGCACCTTATGCCGATTGTTAGTCAGCTGGGAATAGATTATCCAGAATACTCTTATTGACCTCAGTATGTATTGTAGCTTTAATTCTACGGGAGTCGACTCACAATCACATCACAATAGAAAGCACATTTCTCACAAAGAAATCACAAGGGGCAGTAGCTTTAGGTAAATGAAATTCTGACACCTTAGCGTACTTCGGGTAGGCTTTACTTCATTGACCTAATCAACTAAATGTTGCACGAAACCTCTTTAGGGTGTCCTTATTTCTGTCTATCGCCGAACTTGGTCTCCCAGGTATTAGATATTTCATAGGCTGATTAGTCTAACCTAGGTAGATACCGCCAAATTGGTAGGTAAAGTGATGTTCAGTTATCTTGACTTCCTAAGTGGTGGCGTATACAATTCACATAGGTCTGCTGACTAACACAACATTTACCGTTGACTATGTATGACAACACAGTAAATGCAACATTTTATATGCATGACAAGGTCTTGATTGGGACTGTCTCTCTGCCCCATGGGAAACGCTTGTCGGACTTCCTCAATGGAGTGAATGTCGCACCAAACGCACATGCCTCCAGATTCATAAAGCTTACTAATGTGACCGTCTGTCATAAGAACGGCATAAAAGAAAATGTTGAAACTGCCCATGTTAATAAGTCAACTATCGAAATAGTGGCGACGCTGGATGGTGATTTGGCTAGGGGCATAGGCGCACAGAAGAGCTCAAAACGTTACCCGTTCATTCCGAAGACTAAAGTACGGGCGAGTATGACTATGCCAGATTTCGACGTGGCTGGTTATCTGCACTGTACTAAGGGACAGACTTTATGTGATGTAATTGAAGATAAAATTGAGTTCCTGCCAATAACGGATGCCCAGATACGTGGAACACAGATAGACGTTAGTAGAAGTGCTGTTTTTTGCGCTGTGAACAAAGAACAAATAGGCTCGCTGTACTGCGAGTAGTCTTCCCCATATTCCTGGCTACGACAACGGTGCTTTGTAGAACTTCAAACTATCCCCGACAAATATTTATGTACACTTCACAATAACCAACGACCCAATCCCCTGCCCAACTCGCTTCCTGTATCGCCGTCTCTTACGAGGTCTAGCTAACATCCCTTTGGAGGTGGAGGGTAACGCCATTAGTGCATATGACATGGTGTTTAGTCCATCGAGAGGGGGATAAAGGGGGTGAGGTTTTACAATTTAGCCTTAATTAGCTATAATCTTGTTGGTGTTAATATGGCAGTTCTTCATATTCGTCGCCTTCCTGACCCTATACTGAGGCAGAAATCAAAACGAGTCAGGGTTATTGACGGCTCAATCAAAAAACTCATCGGTGATATGATTGAGACCATGCATTCTGCCGCTGGGGTAGGGTTAGCTGCGTCACAGGTAGGCACCCCATTGCGAGTGATTGTGATTGGCGTACCTGAGGAAGAGGGTATTGTCTTGATTAATCCTAAGGTGGTGCGGAGGAAAGGAGAACGCCTGGTAAATGAGGGCTGCCTTAGTATACCAGGCTATTTTGGGGAGATTAGGCGTGCTGAGTCGATTACCGTTAAGGGACTTGACCCCAATGGGAGAGAAATACGAATTAAGGCAACTGAGCTTCTAGCCCAAGTCTTGGAGCATGAGATAGACCACATAAACGGGGTGCTTTACATTAATCATCTAGACAGCATGGATAAGCTACGCAAGATTGAGGTGGAGGAAACTCAACTTTGAGCTTTTAGCAAGAAAGCTAATTATTTGGTGTCTTTAGTTGCCGGCTGGTCTCGGGGGAAGCTAGGTCTTGAGTATACTGGCAATAACTGGTGACAGGTGTCCACTCATCGATGAAATAAAAAAGTTCGTCCAGCTTGTGTTCCGGAAAGGCTTTTACAGCTCCGATGAGGAACTTTTGATTGATGTGGCGCTTACCTTCTCGCACCCGGTAAACCTGACTTACCGATATTCCCATAGCCCGGGCTAACTCAGATAGGTTACTGTATCTGCCATTGCACAATTCAAAAATCCTGGTCTTTATTATCATCGTAATCCCCCTAAAATGCCAGATAGCCATATTATAACAAACATATGCCATTTGTCAAGTATTAGTAGGGCTTTCCTCCTGTGACTATTTACTATCAAAATTAGCCCATTTGGGTCATTTACTAAAGCACAGCGAGAAGATATTATAGTGAGTGAACAGATTTGGACAAAAGCTTGACATTTGCCATTTGGCGAATTATACTAATTATGAAGATGGAAGAAGATAACAGGAAAAATCTAGGGGCAATACTCAAGCAGCAGCGAATTAGTAGACCGCTGACACTACGGGAGCTTACTAATCTCTCCGGTGTATCTTCATCTCACCTGGGTCGTATAGAGAGGGGTGAGCGGTTCCCCTCGGCATCAATCCTGCGTAAAATTGCCAGGCATCTAGGCTTTGAGGAGGATGAGCTATTTACTTTAGCTGGCTACCTGTCCCCCCAACCCCCCGGCATAGCTGAGACAAGTCCAGTTTATGGCAGCAGGCACTTAGACCCCTATGTAGCCAAGGTGCTGGCTGAAGAACCGGTTGAAGTGCAGCGGGCGGTCATTGGAATCCTCTCCATGTTAAGAAGCATTGCCAAGAGCATTGCTAAAGAAGAAAACCAATAATAACCCCTCTAAGTAATATTTAAGGTAGAGCTGTTTATCAAACTGGTTAGATTTTCAAATGGGGGTCAACCTCACCCCTTTAATCCCCCTCCCCTTCTCAAGGAGAGGGGGAATGGTTATTTGAGAGGGGCTTCGCCCCTCTCTTTCCTGTGCCCTCCCTTCCCTTAGTAAGGGAGGGAGCCAGGGGATAGGTTGCGACACAACCTCCACCACATCCCCTTGATAAATTAGTGACTTTGGAGTATAGTTTAGCTTTAGATGCATTAAGGGGTGGAGAAAGGGTTGAGGTTACTCATTGAGGTTCAAACCTCACTATTTGGAGTGCAGTTTAGTTTTAGATACGTTAAGGATGAACGGAAGTTTGAAGCTATATCCTGAGCTTAAAACCTCATTATTACTGACCAAGGTAGGTAATTTTCTCACCGAGCAGGGCGTGAAGTCGTACCTGGTTGGTGGCTTTGTGCGTGATGTGCTGCTGGGAAGAGATACGGCTGATATTGATATTGCTGTCGCTGGAGATGCGCTGGAGATTGCTCCCAGGGTAGCTACTGCTCTTGGCGGTAAGTATGTTTTGCTGGATGAGATAAATAGGGTGGGCAGAGTGGTGGTTAACGGGGGGGTACCATTGCCCAAGGGGCGATGGGAGGTTGATTTATCTACATTCAAGGGCAGTATTGAGCAGGACTTAGCACAGCGTGATTTTACTATAGATGCTATGGCAATTGATATTAGCCAGTTAGGGGAAAAATTTCAGCTTATAGACCCTTTTAATGGTTTAAGTGACCTTGATAAGGGTATGATTCGCACTGTTTCAGAGACATCGTTCCAGTCGGATGCCGTCCGCTTACTACGGGCGGTGCGGTTGGCTGCCGAGCTTAGTTTTAGTATTGATACGCAGACCGAGTCTCTAATTCAGCATCACTGCCAGCTTTTGACCGGGGTAGCCAGTGAGCGGGTGAGAGAAGAGCTGCTTCGGCTGCTAGCGGTGCCTCAAGCCGGGCAATTTTTAGCCTACCTTGAAGAGCTGGGGTTACTCACGGTGATGATTCCAGAGCTAGGCCAGACCAGGGAGGTGGTGCAACCCAAAGAGCACTTCTGGAATGTTTTTGTCCATTCTATAAAGACAGTGGCTGCCGCTGGCTTTCTACTGAGGCAGGGGGACTGGGAGTATGCTGGTGAGGAGGTGTTGGCGGCTACCCCCTGGTCACCGGTGCTAGCTCGACACTTTGGCTTGGAAGTTAGCCAGGGTAGCATCAGGGGGACGCTGCTTAAACTGGCGGCACTTCTTCATGATTTGGCTAAACCTCAGACCAAGACAATTGATGCTGATGGACGGATGCGTTTTTTAGGTCACGCCAAGGAGGGGGCGGCTATGGCAGTCAATATCCTGGAAAGGCTTAGGTTTAGTGGTAAAGAGGTAAAGCTGGTGGAAGTTTTGGTGCAGCATCACCTGAGACCAATGCAGATGAGTCATACCGGGTTCCCCACCCACCGGGCTATCTACCGTTACTTTCGTGATACCGGTGAGACTGGTATTGACATATTGTTCCTGAGCCTGGCTGACCATTTAGCTACTAGAGGTCCACACCTGGACCTGGCTCAGTGGCGAGAGCACGCTCAAATAGTGGAGTATGTATTAACTGAGCGTTTTAAGGAGGAGAGTGTAGTTCTCCCGTCTAAACTGGTTGATGGCCATGACCTAATCAATATCTTTGAGTTGAGCCCGGGACCTAAAATTGGACAGCTTCTGGAAGCAGTGCGTGAAGCCCAAGCCTCCGGGGAGCTAACTACTAAGGAGGAGGCTCTAGACTATATCCGTAAGCAACTAGTAACTAAAGCCAAGAGATAGTAATATGCTGAGAAGAAACACGCCGGCTATTATAGTAATATTAGCCCTCTTCGCCTTCGCCGTCAGTACCCTTATCTTCCCCTTGTTTGGTCGGGAAGCAATGCGGCTGGGTCTGGATTTGCAGGGTGGTATCCACATGGTTTATCAGGCTGATTTCTCTTTAGTAGAGCCAGGCACAGAGACCGAAGCTATTGATGGTGCCATCGCCGTTATTGAAAAGAGAATCAATATTTTGGGGGTAACTGAGCCGGTTATTCAGAAACAGGGCAATGACCGCATATTGGTTGAGTTGCCCGGTATCAGTGAGGTGGAGAAAGCCAAAAGGCTCATTGGTCAGACGGCGCTACTTGAGTTTGGCGAGCTGGTAACTGAAGAAGGCGAAGAGGCGAAATGGGTTAATGAACTGGGCGAGTGGAAACCAGCTACGGCAGTAATTGATGGGCAGGAGAAGGAGCTGACCAGTGCTTACTTTGAGGAGAATACCTTTGTAAGGGTAGATACTTTGAGGGGAGTAATACTCGTTTTTGAGTGGGATGATGATGGGAGTAAGCTATCTGAGGAAATCACTGGTCGGCTGATAAATAAACCATTAGGCATCTTTCTAGGCGATGAGTCTTTGTTGGGGGATGATGGGCTACCCATCGCGCCTATTATTCGGAGCAAGATTACGGAACAGGGTCAGATTGATGGATTAAGCTTAAATGAGGCTACGGAATTATCTCAACTACTTAATGCTGGTCGCATTCCAATTCCCCTCACTCCCATCTATGAGCAGACAGTATCCCCTATATTAGGGGCTGGTTTTATTGATATGAGCATCAAAGCCGGTGTGATTGGCATAATAATAGTGATGTTATTTATGATTATTTACTATCGCCTGCCGGGAGTTATAGCCAGTCTATCCCTGATCTTCTATGGGGCATTGGTCCTGGCAATATTTAAGTTGATACCAGTCACCCTTACCCTGGCCGGGTTAGGTGGCTTTGTCCTATCCATCGGTATGGCGGTAGATGCCAATGTGCTTATCTTTGAGCGGATGAAAGAGGAATTTAGAACCGGGCGGACATTGGGGGCGGCCATTGAGACCGGTTTTAATCGAGCCTGGACGGCTATCAGGGATGGTAACGTAACTACTCTTATTGTCTGCGGTATTTTACTCTGGTTAGGCAGCAATATTGTGGCTAGCGCTCCGGTGGTAGCTTTTGCCTGGGTCCTAGCCATCGGCATAGTCGTAAGCATGTTTACCGCTATTGTGGTTACGCGCACCCTACTGCGATTGTTTGTTGGCACTCGTTTGGGGCGGCGGACATCAATATTTAGTGCTTATGCAGGGAAGAAGTAAACTAGAAAGGGGTTGAAGCTGGTGGCCAGTGAGGAGTCATCTTCTCCCGTAGCATTTACTGGCGAGGAGACCGAATAAATGTTTGATATTATTGGCAAAAGGTTCTGGTTTCTGCTTATTTCAGGGGTAGTTATCGTGCTCAGTGTTATTTCGCTGGTAGTCTTTGGTCTTAAGCCCGGCATTGAGTTTAGTAGTGGCTCTATAATGACGGTAAGCTTTGAGCAGGAGGTAGAACAGGGTCAACTGAAACAGGAATTAGCTAATTTAGACTACCCTAATGCCATTATTCAACGCACTGGAGGGGGTGATTTCCTTATCCGCACCCGTGAATTGGGCGGGGGGGATAAGATGCAGCTAGAGAATGCCTTAGCGGACAGGTTTGGTCAGCTCACTGAGACTGAGTTCTTCTCGGTGTCACCGATGATAGCTGCCGAGACAGCGCAGAACGCCGCTATTGCGGTAGCGGTAGCTGCCGTCGGGGTACTGCTTTATGTTACCTGGGCATTTCATCGGATGCCCAATCCCTTCCGCTATGGCACCTCGGCCATAGTAGCTTTGATACATGATGCTCTGGTGGCATTAGGGGTTTTCTCTATTCTTGGTGGGTTATTAAACTGGGAGATTAATTTAATGTTCATTACCGGCATTCTGGCGGTTATTGGCTATAGTGTGAATAACACGGTGGTTGTCTTTGATAGAATACGTGAGAATTTGCAAGAGGGGGTAAGCCCTAATTTTGAGGTTGTAGTCAATAACAGCCTGGTTGAGACCCTGGGGCGTTCCCTAAATACCAGCCTGACCACGCTGTTTGTGGTACTGGCGCTGCTGTTTTTCGTCGGCGTGTCAATTCAGAATTTCGCTATAGTCCTACTGATTGGTATTATTGCCGGAACTTTTAGCTCAATCTGTATTGCCCCTACGCTACTGGTGGTGTGGGAGAGGGGGGAGTGGGGCCGGTTAATCCGGTGGCTACCCCTATCTGCGGTCAAGGGTAGAAGTAGGTGATGGGTGATGTTTTCTACCAGAAGTGGCGCCGCTAAGCTCTCCCTCATAGTGGTCATTGGGTTGATTGCGCTTAAAGTAGTGGTGGCGGTCATAACCGGGAGCATCAGCATTTTCGCTCAGGCGGTGGATAGTTTCCTTGACCTGTTTGCCATGTTAGTTACCTTCTTTGCTATCATTATAGCTAACCGGCCGGCTGATGAGACGCACCCCTTCGGTCATGGTAAAGTGGAGAATATCGCGGCTGTAGCGCAGGCGGTGCTGATTTTTTCTGCTGGTGGCTTGATAATCTATGCAGCAGTGCGCCGGATAATAGTGGGAGTAACGATAGAGCTGACCGAAGCCGGGATAGGAGTAATGCTGGTTTCCATAATAGTCAGCGTCTTTCTTTCCCGCCACTTGCTGAAGGTATCGCGGGCTACAGATTCAATAGCGCTGGAGGCGAGTGCTCGCAATATCGCCGCTGATGTCTATTCGGCGGCAGGAGTGTTAGCAGCGTTAGTGGCTATACGCTTTACCGGACTCAATATTCTTGACCCCATTATTGCCCTGGTGGTGGCCTTGCTTATCCTGAAAGCAGCTTATGATGTAATGCGGAAGTCATTTGGGGGACTGGTTGATGTAAAACTGCCTGAGGCTGAAGAGAGTGCCATAAGGGAATGTATTATGGAGTATGGCGGCGAGTTAGTTGATTTTCATCATCTGCGTACTCGACGGGTAGGAGACCAGCGTCATATTGACCTTCATCTGGTTGTGCCTAAGGAAGCTAGCGTAGAAGAAGCGCACCGGCTGTGTGATTATCTGGAGCAGAATATAGGGAACAGGCTCCGCCAGACTGATATAACTATTCATGTTGAACCCTGCAACGAAGAGTGTGAACAGTGCTCCGTTTCCTGTAACCTGCGTAAGGCGAGTCCCTAAGGCAGGTTGTGTATTTCCTTTATTGACTTAATTAGCGCGGTAATGCCGGGTGCCGCTACCCGATGCGGCGATTGACCCAGGGGGTCTTCGATATTGGTGGTACCCAGAAGAACCTCAAAGGTAGCTCTTACCGAGGCGGCTAGAGCAGTAATATTGTAGCCGCCCTCCAGGGTAAAAACCAGACGGCCACTGCATAGTTCCTCAGCTAGTCCCTTGATAACTCGTACCATTTGGACAAAGCCGGTGACGCTTACCTGCATTATGGCTATTCCATCAGCCCAGTGGGAATCATAGCCAGCAGAGACGAGAATAAGCTGCGGTTTAAAGCGTCTAACTGCCGGGGCGACAATTTGCTCAAAGACCTGTAGATATTCAGCATCACCACAGCCAGCCGGTAGCGGTATATTAACCGTGGTTCCCCTGGCTGCCCCACTACCGGTCTCGTCAAGACTACCGGTCCCCGGATAGAAGGGGTACTGGTGGGTTGATAGGTAAAGCACCTGCGGGTTATTGTAGAAGGTATCCTGCGTTCCATTACCGTGGTGCACATCAAAATCAATGATAAGGGTGCGTTCCAGTTTGTATTTAGCCAGTGCATATTTAGTGGCGATAGCCACATTATTAAATAGACAGAAGCCCATAGCTTGTTT
>SDBT01014000.1_pt1 | contig 12823 bp, 12 predicted proteins | sample 2277101 | NCBI WGS metagenome assembly SDBT01 (sample SAMN10404973, study PRJNA504765) | marine sediment metagenome | isolation source: marine sediment core GS10_PC15, 103 cmbsf | place: Arctic Ocean: Southern Knipovich Ridge | collected 2010 | reverse complement strand
TGCCAGGAAATCTCCACACTGTCATACCTGGTAAAAAGCGTCTGGTCGCCGGCCATACAATCCAAAAGAAGCCTCTGGTAGGCCTCGGGCATTTCAATGCCGAAAACACTTCGATAATTAAAATTCATTCTCAAGGTGCTCATACAAATTTTTGAGCCGGGCCGTTTGGCCTGGAAACTAAGCGAAATACCCTCTTCCGGCTGTATTTGCAGGACGAGAACATTCGGGGGCATATCAGCCAATCCCGATGAAGCGAACATCGAATGAGGAACCTTCTTGAAAGTTATGGCGATCTCCGTATCTTTAGCTGAAAGCATTTTACCGGTCCGCAGATAAAAAGGCACATCTTTCCATCGCCAGTTATCTATAAACAACTTTGCCGCAACGAAAGTTTCTGTTTTAGAGTCCGGTTCCACTCCAGGCTCCGACTGATAGCCGACAACCTCTTTGCCGTTCACTGAGCCGGCGGTATATTGGCCGCGAATTACGTATTTATCCAATTCATCGAGGTTTAATTGACGAATCGAACGTAAGAGTTTGGCCTTTTCGTCGCGAATATGGTCAGCGTCGAAGGAGGTGGGAGGCTCCATGGCGGCTAAGGCAAGCATTTGAAGCACGTGATTCTGGAACATGTCACAAAGAGCACCCGATTTGTCATAATATCCGCCGCGATGTTCAACACCAAGGGATTCGGCTATTGTTATTTGGACATGGTCAATGTAATTGCGGTTCCAGAGAGGTTCAAAAATAGCGTTGGCAAAGCGAAACATCAAAATATTCTGAACTGTTTCCTTGCCGAGATAGTGGTCTATTCGATATATCTGAGATTCGTCGAAACATTTGCCTATTTTATTATTCAAATCCGCAGCGCTTTGCAAATTTCTGCCAAAAGGCTTTTCAACCACTAATCTTACCTGACGCTTTACACTATGTTCATCAGGACATGACAGCCCGGATAAGCCGAGCTGTTCAACTATGGTCGGATAAACAAAGGGAGGAACAGCCAGATAAAAAATGCGCCCGCCGTCAACTTTATGCTTTTTATCCAATTGGGCCGTTTGGGCCTTAATTGCCGCATAAAACTCAGTGTCGTTGTAATCACCGCTGATATAATAAAATTTACCGACAAACGATTTTATTTCCTCTGTCATTGAGTTCTGGAAATGAGCTTTAATTGCCTGGGCGGCGCTTTTTCTGAACTGCTCATCTGAAAGCTGCTTTCTGCCCACTCCTAAAAAGTAAAACTGTTCGGAGAGGAGGTCTCTTTGGGATATCTCAAAGAGACTCGAAAAAAGTTTTCTGTGCGCCAGGTCACCGGAAGCACCAAAGACCACCAGCCCCACAGGAGACACCATGGTCTCAGCGCAGGCAATATCCTCACCGACTATAGACGCTCCGATATTTTGCATAATGGCTTTCCCCTCCGCTAAATACCTGTTTTTATGTCTAAACAACTTAATCTTCAACCGGCTCAAATTCATCTTTACCTACACCGCACTCCGGACAGACCCAATCGTCGGGCAGATCCTCAAAAGCGGTACCGGCTGCTATATCATTCTCAACGTCGCCTGCCGCCGGGTCGTAAATATACCCGCACATAAGACATTTGTACTTCTTCATATTTTTTGCTCCTTCTTTTGTTCCTGGTTTTTCCTCATGATACGTAGCGGCGGTCTTGGGTGTCCTGCCATGCTTTACATCGCGGTAATAATTATATGTCATCGGTATCTTGCTGTCATCAATGGTCTCACAGGCTGTAATTTCCCCGATAAACAACGTATGTGTTTCAACGTCAACGGCGTTGGTAACTTCGGCCTCGATAAACCCCACGGTATTATCAAAAACAATAGGCGCACCGGTTACGCCGGTTTTGTAATTAACATCCTGGAATTTGTCTATATCTTTGCCGGTCCTGAAACCAAACCTGCCTGTAAATTCCATAGGCGCCCTTTCAGCAAGAATTGATACAGCAAAAACCCCGCTCTCAGTAATATACTCGTGAGTTAAACTTTGTTTGTTAATACTAATCGCTATCATTGGCGGCTCAGGTGTTATTTGAAAGATGGTATTGACGATGCAGCCATTGAATTTACTGCCCCTTTTCGAGCTGACGATACACATGCCGTAACTTAAGTTAAACAGCGATTCCAAATCCAACATTTGCATACCCTGAACAAATTCAGCTATTGGCAGTCGGCGGTAACGGTATTGATTGCGCTATCCTGAAGCTGGAAATCTTCGATTCAAAAGGGCGATATGGCCCATTTCTTCCTTGATGATTGCCTCGACCTTGTCCTTGCCGGCCCTGACAGGAACGAAATCCTTCAGACCAAGATAGAAAATAATAGAATCCTTTTCTGCGTTGATAGCCAACCTGAGAATATCCTCTTCGGTCTCGGTGCCGCATAACTGTTCGCCCGGATCTTTTTTCAGGTCAAAGACATGGCCGCCGGCCATTGCCTGCAGGTACAAAGCCATCTCGTTCTCGGGATCGAACGCCCTTAATTCCCTTGCTTCCTCTGAAAGTTGTTCTCTCATAGCGGTGAAAGTTTTCTCGTGCTCGGCTTCCATATCAGCAAGTTCAAGCAGCATTTGGTGTACCTGGCTGTCAGAAATCCCCTGGGCTGCTTTGCGATAGAACTTTACACCGTTTCTTTCAATTAGTTCGGCCAATTCAAAAATTTCAAAAGCGTTAAAAGTAATACTCATTATGCATCTCCTTAGGCCTCGGCCAATTTAATCAATTTTTTTGAAATTTTATTCAACACTTTTCTTTTTGCCTGTCAGAATCAGGACAAGGAACCCAAATGTAACTATCACAATTACCCAAACACCCCGCGGAATACCGGTTATTTCCGGAAGCATCACTTTTTTGAAGTTCGCAATTGCATCAATAGGTTGCGCTATATCTTGATATATCAATATAAAAACCAAAGCGCCGACAAACATTCCCGCAACAGTTACTAACGCATCGATGCGACCTGAAGCCGCACAGGCCAACCCGGTCCCGGGGCAGTAGCCGGTCAGTCCAAATCCAATTCCCAAGAGTGCCCCTCCAATCATTACTGACAATATAGCTGCCGGCTTAACGCTGAAATGTGCTATTCCAACAATATCCAATATCCAGGTACCAAGCATACCCACCAGCACAAATACCGCAATTGTTCGCAAAGCATGAAAATCCTTGAGCCTTAATGTGCCAATAATTTTATCCGGGTCAGCCAGTCCTGCTAATAACAAACCGGCACCAAATAATATGCCCACAATAAAACCTATCATTTCTGTTGACATAGTAACCTCCCTACTTTGCAATCGTTGGCGTCTTTCGATAAACAAGAAACGCGGTTAGCATTCCAAACCCAAACATTGTGATAGTAAAAGGTACCACCGACAGCGACAACTGTGCCCAGCCGCTGGCGAACTGACCGCTTGTACATCCATGGGCGAATCTCGCGCCGAGCAGTATCAAAAAACCGCCAACGAATCCGGTTATAAATCTTTTGGATACAGAGCCGCCTTGATTAATCCGCCACCATATCGTTTTGCTTTGCATTTTGAATCGACCAATCAACACAGCCATTGTAAATGCCCCGACCAATATGCCAATGTCAAGCCACCATCCATAGCCAAACTTTTGATATTTTTGTTTGCTGATTAACGGATGATTTTCGGCATAATCACTATTTATGTATTTGATGATTTTTGCATCGGCAACTACAAATTGAGTGGAAACTCCCAACGGTTTGACCATGCCGATTGCCAGAATCTGAACCAGACCTAACAAAATCCCTGCCGCCAGCCAGTGGAGTGGAGATTTATTAACAGTTAAATTCTCCATAGCTATAGCCTCCAAAAATTTGGTTTTAGAACTCAGGTTATATTTTGGTTAAGTAGAATTTATTGGCCTTTCCACAATCCGTGAACATTACAATACTCTCTTGCGCCGACAGAATCAGCCTCCACATTAAAAACCGTCTCAGGTGCGTCGCCGGGATTGAGAAACTGCCGATACGCTTTGCCGTCAGCCAGCAGTTCAATCCACTCAATGTAGTGTTTTTCTTCCATCGGATGAGGAACAGAGCCTACTTTGACCTTGTAGCCGCCATCGACTTTCTCTATCACCGGCACGTGCTTTTCTGTTGCGGCGTCAGCGGTTTTTTCTTCAAGAAGTGCCATCGGCTCACCACAACAAACCAACTCGCCCGCACCGCCGTGAAGTACTTCTACAATGTTACCACATTTCATACATTTGTAAATTTGTAGTCTTTTAGCCATAATCAACCCTTTCCTGGTTAGTGTTTATTTTGCAATTCCTATTTCCTTATGTTTAGTTAGTATATCATCCGCCAACCTGTCGAGGGCGGCAAAATCGTCCTCTTTGGGATAGCCTTTTGAAAGCACCGGCTCAATCACTTCTACCTTAAGATTTGGAATCATTGATGACAGTTGCTCGATGGTTTTACCGCCCCAGCCGAATGAACCTATTATCGAAATAAATCTGGTTTTAGGCCGAAGGGCGTTCGCCAGAAAAGCTGCATAAGCCGCACATGGATGAGGCCCGGTCAGAACCGTCGGCGAACCTATTACTATCGTAGCGGCATCTACCAGGGATATGGCGAGTTTGCCTATATCGACCGTGGAAAGCTCGAACTGTTTTACGGTAATGCCTCTATCCATCAGGGCATCGACAAAATATGACACCATCCTGGCGGTGCTGCCGTGCATCGAAACATAAGGTAATACGACTTCATTCTTGACCGTATCCGAAACCCAGTCTTCATAGCCGTCTAAAATAAACCGGGGACGATTATATACCGGGCCGTGACTGGGAGCTATGATGTCAATTGAAAATTGTTTAAGCTTCTCCATATTCTTTCTGATCTGACCGCGAAACGGCATCATAATCTCGGCGTAATAACGCTTGGCCGGCTCATAAACGGCGCACTCATCATCCACAAACAAACTGCTGGTTGCAAGATGTGACCCGAAAAAATCGCAGGAAAACAGAATCTTGTCTTCTTTCAGATAAGTCGCCATCGTCTCGGGCCAATGAACCCAGGGGACATACACAAACTTTAAAGTCTTATCAACCAGAGAAATCTCCTGACCGTCTTCAACCGTGATAAATTTATCGTCGTCGATATCGAGCAAATCAATGAGCATACCTTTACACTTTGGATTTGTTACAACTTTAGCTTCGGGATACATCAGCAAAACATCAGGCAGGGAGCCTGAATGGTCCTGCTCACCATGATGGGCGATTATATAGTCGATTTTGCCGACACCTGACTTTAGAATGTTATTCAACAAAACCTCTGTCATGGCCGGGTCAACCGTATCTAACAAAGCCGTTTTTTCACTGCCCTTTACCAGGTAGGCATTGTAACTGGTGCCGTCCGGCAGCGGTATAAGCCGATCAAACAGTCTGGCATCGAAGTCAATCGCTCCGACTGCGAATATATTTGGTCTTATTGTTTTCATCCGATGTATCCTTCCTGTAAATCTATCTCAAGGGGTAAAATCCCGCATTTTTATAACAGTTCTTTCGTGGCATTTAAAACCGGCTCGTAGTCAGGCTCATGGGTAAGTTCCGGCACAATTTGCATATACTTGACAATGCCGTCTCTGTCAATAACAAATACCGCCCGGGCCAGGAGTCTCAACTCTTTTATTAACACACCAAAAGCCCGGCCGAATGAAGCATCGCGATGGTCGCTTAGCATATGAACATTTTTGACATCGGCGGCTATGCACCAGCGGTCCTGCGCAAAGGGAAGGTCCATGCTGATTGCAAGGACAACGACATTGTCTCCCAGCGCAACCGCTTCTTCATTGAATTTCCGCGTCATAATATCGCAAACTGAAGTGTCGAGTGATGGAAAACAGGTAATAATACATACCTTGCCCTTAAACGAAGAAAACTTTACAGGCTCAAGATTTTTATCTACCACCGTGCAATCGAGCATCCGATCACCGACTTTAACCTCATTTCCGATAAGTGTTAAAGGATTACCCTTGAACGTAATAATACCCGTTCTTTCCATAAGTTCATTTCCACCTTTCTCTTTTCCACATCCCAGAATCAAGACTGTAACTGTTACACAAAAAATCACTGCCCTGATTACATAACTTAGCTTTTCCATTAAAAAAATTTATTAGTTTACTCTTTTAATAACCAACGACATCCGTAAAAAAGTAAGCCTGGAATTACTAAGTTTTACTGTGTCTTATTTCGCAGTTGCTTTGACTCTGTCCTCCTGACTCATGTCAGCTAATTTTGTGACCTTTTTAATATCCAGCCCTAATCCTTCCGCTACCCGACGGCCGTATTCGGTATCAGCCTTGTAAAACAGAGCAGTCTGTCTCAACTGGATTCGCTTATGTGCGCCGTTAATATGCGATACAATATTATCGATCAGATGATCCCGGTCTTCGTCCGTCATAACCTTGCGGTAGAGATCACCGGCCTGAATAAAATCATCGTTGGGATGGGCATATTCCTGGCGCCCAGCCATGCCCGAAACTTCAAACGGTGGCTCGCCGACTCCCTGTTGTGGTTCAGATCCACCCATACTATTGGGATAATAGTTCGGCCCGCCGGCACCGTTAGCGTCGAAACGCATATATCCATCACGTTGATAATTGTTCATAGCGGTTGCTTTGGGAGCATTGACCGGCAGAAGCTGGTAATTCGGTCCCAGACGGTACAGGTGAGCATCATGGTACGAATGGATGCGCGCCTGGAGCATCTTATCCAGCGAAGCAGCTATGCCCGGCACAAAATTGCCAGGTGAAAAAGCCGCCTGCTCTACTTCGGCAAAATAATTGTTGGGATTGCGGTTCAGAACCATTTTTCCTATTTCAACAAGCGGAAAGTCGCCATGCGGCCAGACTTTTGTTATATCAAAGATATCAAATCGGTATTTTTGAGCTTCTTGGGGTGTCATGATCTGTACACAGACCTTCCATGCGGGATAATCGCCTTTTGCTATCGCCTCATATAAATCGCGGGTAGCATAATCAGTGTTCTCGCCTGCAATGCGGGTTGCTTCCTGCCGGGTAAAGTTCTCAATACCCTGCTCTGTCTTAAAATGATACTGTACCCAAAAATATTCACCTTTTTCATTATACCACTTAAAGGTATGGCTGCTGTACCCGTTCATATGGCGATAGCCTTTGGGCGTGCCTCGGTCGGAAAAAAGGATGGTTACCTGATGAATCGATTCAGGTGTAAGAGACAGAAAGTCCCAAAACATGTCGGGATCAGGAGCATTTGTTGCAGGATTTCGCTTCTGAGTGTGAATGAAGTCGGGAAACTTTAACGGGTCTCTTATGAAGAATACAGGAGTGTTATTGCCCGTCATGTCGTAGTTTCCTTCCTCGGTATAAAACTTTACCGCAAAACCGCGAGGATCACGTGCCGTATCCGCCGAGCCTTTTTCGCCGCCAACTGTTGAAAAACGCGCGAAGACTTCCGTTCGCTTACCGACTTCGGATAAGAATTTTGCCCTTGTGTATTTTGTAACATCTTTGGTTGCCTCGAAGTAACCGTAAGCACCGGCACCTTTGGCGTGTACTACGCGTTCCGGGATACGTTCTCGGTTAAAATGAGCCAGTTTTTCCATTAAGTGTACATCCTGCATCAACGCAGGTCCGGGATTTCCGGATGTCATAGTATTCTGGTCGTTATCTACTGGGGCTCCGGAAGCTGTGGTTAGAATATCTTTTTTTACTTCCGCCATTTTATATCTCCTAATAGTTTTAGAACTCAAAATTCAAACTTTTATTTATAGTAAAAGCTCAATGACAATTATCTGAGACTTAGGTGTACCCATATTGCTCAAAGTTAATGGTTTTTCTGGTCCGGCTTACCAAAGTACACTGAATGAAATTCCTCCGATAAGCCCTTGAGCTTTTCTACGTTTGCAAGATCCGTTGTTTGCTTTGCCTCCATAGAAGAAATCAGTATCTTATGCAGCAAAATCAGTTTCTTTACATATTCATCATACTTCTGGCCCTCTGTCTTTTGTGTCGGCTTTACCCGCTGTGTCATAAAATAGTAAGTTACAATATGGCCAAGCTCATCAGCGTGTTCTTCTTTGTTTTGGACCCAGCGAACTATCTGGTTCATATTCGGCTTATCCTGTTCGGACAATTTCCTTATTTCATTCATTGACTTTTCGATAGTGGTAATGTGTTCTGCGATCATATTGAACCTGGCCTGGTCATCATAAATACCGCACGGTATCTGACAGTGCGAATAAGCTATTGACGCCAGAAACCCAGCCAAAATTGTTAAACCGATTATGAACGGCTTTTTTCTAATACGTTTTTTCATTTTTGTTCTCCCTTAAAAACGGTTCCGAATATGAGATTTTATCAGCTTAAATGAACCTTTTTTAGTAGTTAACAGCCTCCAGCTCAAAGTGGGCCTGAGGATGAGCACAAGCCGGGCATTTTTCCGGAGCTTCGGCGCCTTCGTGCACATAGCCGCAGTTTCTGCATACCCAGCGAACGGGTTTTTCTCGCTTAAAGACCTTGCCTGCCTGTATGTTCTTCGCCAGAGCCAGGTATCTGTCTTCGTGACGTTTTTCTGCAATTGCAATATTCCTGAAAACCTCGGCAATTTCGTCGAATCCTTCTTTTTCCGCTACTTGAGCAAACTCAGGATACATTTCAGTCGTCTCATAGTGTTCACCGGCTGCGGCGGCCTTGAGATTGTCGATTGTGCTGCCGATAATACCAGCCGGGAAAGCCGCTGTAATCTCAACCTCGCCGCCTTCCAAAAACTTGAATTCTCTTTTGGCATGTTCCTTTTCCTGATTCGCCGTCTCTTCGAATATGGCTGATATCTGTTCAAGACCTTCTTTCTTCGCCTGGCTGGCGAAATATGTGTAGCGATTTCTCGCCTGTGATTCACCGGCAAAAGCTGCTAATAAATTCTTTTCGGTTTGGCTTCCTTTTAATTCCATAACAAGTGCTCCTTAGTCAATAATAAATTACCTGTTACTATTTACTGTACGTATCATCAACCAAAGCTGCGATTGTCAATTCCGGTCAACTTTTGGATTGCAGCATTTGGGCCAGGTCTTCGTCAACATTGCCGATCGGGCTGATAGCAAACTTTTCAACCAGTACATTTAATACATTCGGAGTGATAAACGCCGGCAAACTCGGGCCGAGCTTTATGTTCTTAATCCCCAAATGCAGCAGGGTCAGCAATATGGCAACCGCCTTCTGCTCGTACCATGAAACTACCAGCGAAAGAGGCAGGTCGTTTACGCCGCAATCAAAAGCTTCGGCAAGCGCTGCCGCGATTTTGATTACCGAATAGCAGTCATTGCACTGGCCGGTATCAATCAAACGTGGAATCCCGTCAATATCACCATAGTCTTTGGCGTTTATCCGGTATTTGCCACAGGCCGCCGTCAATATCACGCAGTCATTCGGCACCTTCTCCGCAAGCTCCGTAAAGTAATTGCGTCCCGGCTTGGCCCCGTCACACCCGCCGATAAAGAAAAAGTGACGAATCTTACCGGCCTTTACCGCTTCAACAATCTTGTCCGCCAACCCAAGTACAGCCGTGTAATGGAATCCTGTGCTCAATGTACCCTGTGAATTTTCCTCAAGCGGCCGCTGCGACAAAGCTTTTTCAATCACTTCACTGAAATCCCTGTTTCCGAGGTGTTTTACCCCTGCAGCGCCGGCTATCCCGCAGGTAAACATCCGGTCCTTATACGAGTCCTTCGGAATTATAATGCAGTTGGTCGTTACCAGAATCGCGCCGCTGAAGTCGTCAAACTCCTTCTTCTGATTCTGCCACGCTGTACCATAGTTGCCCGTAAGGTGTTTGAATTTCCTGAGCTCCGGATAACCGTGGGCCGGCAGCATCTCTCCGTGAGTATAAACGTTAATACCCTTGCCCTCGGTCTGCTTCAACAACTCATAAAGGTCAAGTAAATCATGGCCGGTTATAACAATTCCGGGTCCTGCCTTTGTACCGCTGGGAACATTTACAGGTGTGGGATTGCCGAATCTTGATGTGTGGGCATTATTGAGCAGCTCCATTACGCGCAGGTTCATTTCGCCCGCTTTCAATACCAGTTCAAGATAACGATTCAGATCAAAGTCAACGTTCGTAAGCGTTGAGAACATCGCCTCGTGCATAAATGCATTAACCTCTTCATCCTTTTGGCCCAATTCTCCTGCATGAAAGGCATAAGCAGCTATGCCCTTTAACCCGAACACAAGCATGTCCTGCAAAGACTGGATGTCCTCATCCTTACCGCAAACCCCAACTTTTGTACAACCAGTTCCCCCCGCCGTCTGTTCACATTGATAGCAAAACATAATTTTTCCCTTTCAAATGATATTTGTTAAGTTTTTCCATACATTCCCTCTTCACCCCTGCAATACTTGTTCATACAATCGCTTATACCTTTTTGTGCCTTACTCTTTAGGTATTTTGCAGCAGCCGGGCGAGTCTTTTACGAGCCCGCACATTGGACATTTGGTCTGGTCCGGCTTACAGCACAAATCACTGCCTTTGATTTGGCCGCATTTAGTGCAAAGCGCCGCTGTTTTGGCATCCTTGGGGATGTTGCAACAGCCGGGAGAACCTTTGACGAGACCACACATTGAACACTTGGTCTGGTCCGGCTTACAGCACAAATCGCCGCCTTTTATCTGGCCGCACTGGATACAGAGGTCAATAGTCGCACCAAAAGCCTGGCCCCCTTTACTTGCCCCGGAGTCGGACTTTTTGCAGCCATTGACACCCAACAATACCCCGGCTAAAGCTGCTGCCGCCAAAATCACTACACATTTTCCTCTTACTTTCATAATTAACCCCTTTCTAATGAATTATAGTCCATAAACCCTTAACAGGTAGATTATCTGACTTCCCTGAAAGATGTCAAGCTTTTTAGTGGAAAATTCAATCTCATTGACCTGGGCCGGCTTAAACACTATCGTAAAGCGATTCCAAATCGTTTAGCCCCGTCCTCCGGGCGCCGGTTGCTGTTAATCATTATACCCATAACCACAAAATCGCGAAGTTTAGGGTAATACTGACTGGGTTGTTTGTTATGGTAGGGAATTTTCTGTGAGTACAAGGCTTAGGCAATGGCCATCCGCAGGTATACCTTCGTACGTTTAGGATTGGCCCCAAGGCGTATAACGCAGTAATCGCAGAAAAAAACCACCAAAATCAAAGTTTTCCTTGAGAGATTGTCAAAAAAGCATACGATACGAGACATTGTATGAAATCTGCTACAGAACAACTTGTACTTGATACCAATAATACAATCCCTTGGTCTCGAAGGCTTTATCGTAATGCTGACGAATTCTGGGAGGATTCAAAAGAACTACACCATTGGTATACCGTATATCGTACTCTTGCCGGCGAGCATGCCGATTTCAAGCCAGATGCCGTATTCTATGTAGGCAGGTCACCTTCCGCTTACCTTATCGAAACCAAAGATATATCAGAAGAAAATATACGCCGTTGGCAGAGATTTTTATGGAACCAGACCGTAGTTCCAATGCTGGTCGTCAAATCCCCAACTAAAATAAATGTTTACACTGCCTATACCAAACCTCAGCAATCTGATAGCTCGGAGAGAATCGTATCAATTCTTAAAGATACTGCCGATATACTGGAACTCGAAAAATTGTGGACTGCGATCGAAGCAGGTACAATCTATGAATCAAATCCTGAGTTGTTTCAGCGCCAAAACGCTGTTGACCGTTTTCTGCTGGACAGCCTCAATGCCGCTGCAAATCAAATTGCGGAAACACAAGCGGGAAACAACAAACAGGAAAATCTTAAATTTGCTCACACTTTCCTTACCCGCCTGCTCTTTGTCTGCTATCTGATCGAAAGAGGCATGATAAAAGGCAAACACTTTGATGATGAGAAACTCCGAAAACTTCATCCAAGATCAAAAAACCATAACGGCTATTTCATTCGCCATCTTTTTGATGACCTCAGTACATATTCCAAGAAGCGCGATGCTTTATGTCGTATCTTCGCTCGTGTAAAAGATCGCTTCAATGGAAGCCTTTTCCCGGAAACTATAACAAAAGAAAAAGAAAGATATAACGAAGATTTCATTCGCATATTAAATACTTTCCTGCACGGGCATAATCTGCAAGACAGTCAATTAACACTTGACTTCTGGGCCTATGATTTCAGTGTTATACCTATCGAGACAATCAGTGCCGTTTATGAAAGTTTCATCGGCCAGCAGGGAAAAATCAAAGAATCCTTAGGTGAAATAGACTCTAAGCGAAGTTCAGGTACCTATTACACCCCGTTGCATTTAGCCGAACTAACCGTTGACATGGCGCTGGAAAATATCGAAAAACCTGTTCATGAACTAAAAGTTTTCGACCCGGCCTGTGGCAGCGGAGTGTTCCTTGTTTCTATGTTCGGCAGAATGGCTGATAGTCTAAGACGCATAAAAGATTATAAAGAAAAAAAACTGGATATTCAGTGGGCACGAACAATGTTGCTGCTTCTAAGCAGACTATACGGAATAGATATTAGCCCAACCGCATGTCATATTACATGTTTCAGTCTATACCTTGCCGTGCTGGAGCAGCTTACACCAATGGATGTCGAATACCTTTTCAGGCATAATGAAAAGCTGCCCCCTTTGTTAGCCAATACTGCAAAAGGTTACAAGACAATACATCATGGCAACCTTTTTGACCCAAAACTTTCTCTCAAAGAAAATAACTTTGACCTCGTTATTGGTAATCCGCCATGGGTAAGCCGCGGGAATCAAAAAGATAATCATTTTCTTAATTGGCAAAAAAA
>SDBT01013999.1_pt1 | contig 12824 bp, 9 predicted proteins | sample 2277101 | NCBI WGS metagenome assembly SDBT01 (sample SAMN10404973, study PRJNA504765) | marine sediment metagenome | isolation source: marine sediment core GS10_PC15, 103 cmbsf | place: Arctic Ocean: Southern Knipovich Ridge | collected 2010 | reverse complement strand
AAAGCCTGAAGCCAAAAGTCTGGGAAATCAAGAAAAGGGATCTTCCATATTCGGGCAAGAGGAAATATTAATATTATTTCCAATTTCCCATTTGAGTATATGACTTGTACTTATCAACCTTCTTCCATACCTTTTTCTGAGATTTTCAATGTATTCATCCCGTTATTTGAAATATTTAACGGGATAAAAAAGTCCAAAATACTGGATTGTGGTAGTTCTTTAGAATGAAAGGCTTAGATAGCATTTCGCATAAGAAATGTTATGTAAACTTGCCTCAATCTTCTTCTGATATTCCAGGCTTTACTGAAGATTTAGCTGCAATACGCTTCAGCTTTTCATCTAATTTCTCATAATCGCCCAGGTGAGCCTGCATAAGGGTCTTCCAGAGCTTCCCGTGGTTTGGCACGCGCGAATGGAGAAGTTCATGGACGATCACGTAGTCTTGAAGCTCTTCCTGCAATTCAAGCAGAAATACATCAAAGGTCAACCATCCGGTTGTCGAGTACGATGCCCACTTGGTTTTCATGGGCCGCACCGTAATGGAAGTCACCCGGGCTTCAAGCAGGTCTGCCCAGCCCTGGACACGTTCTTTGAATTGATCCTTTCTTATGACTTCTTTATTCATTTAATCGTATAAGCCTTTGCCAGAAGTGAGAAGAGGTTGTCAACAATCCGTACAACCGGATCAAGATCCTCCATCTTGGCATAGATCGCGAAAGTGACCTCTTTGCGCAGCTCGCGCAGCTCAGCCTCACTTTTCTGCCAGTTAGGACGCCTAGTAAACGCAGCATTTACATGCCTGGATACCTCTTCCGCCTCTCCCACTCCAGCATCGAGCAGGTTTCGGTAGACAAAAAAGGTCAGGTCATCAAAGCCTTTTTCTGCTTGATCCTTCTTTCGTTTTTCATTCCTCTCGATCTCAGCCAGTAGTTCATTAAGGGCATCCTGTGTGCTCATCTGGCGGTTTTCGTAGCTTTCCTGCACGGCTTTGGCCCTATCAGCCATGGCTATGAGGAAGGGATCGTCGCTATTCTCTTCTGCCGTTTTCTCGATGCTCTTTATTAGGTTGATAACCTTTGTGCCCTTACCACTTTTCTTCTTCTTTATCAACTCGACGGTTTCAGCATTTATTTCCACAAATTCAGTAATATATTCAATTGAGTCAGTTCCGATATGTTGTTGCACCAGCTCATTGGTTTTCTTCTGGAACGCTCGGTCCACATACACTTTCTTCGTGTATGCCTTGCGTACCACATCGTAGATCGCTGACAGAGTGGTATAATCGTCGATGAACGGTCTCAAGAAGGCATCAGGCGAGATGATTTCGTAGATCATCTCGATTTCTTTGTACTCTTTGAAAAATTCCTTTCGCCGCTCTTTATTACGGAAATACTCGATAAGGTCGTCAACGTCTCGGTCGTCAAAGTTCCGTTTGATCAAGCCGAGATACTCCGGCGACTTCCGCTTCATCTTGTTCATGAAAGTTTCTTTGAGTAATTTGAGGTCCTTTATGATCGCATCAACATCATCGCTGTCGAAGGCCAGCGCTTTTTCAAGCTTGTCGAAGATACCCACGAAATCAAGCACAAAGCCGTGTGGCTTGACCATCTCTTCGGCCTCGTTCTCATACGGTCTGTTCACTCGGGCGATCGCTTGAAGAAGTGTGTGATCCCGCATCGGCTTATCAAGATACATAGCGTAGAGGATAGGCGCATCGAATCCGGTAAGCAACTTCTGGGTGACAATGAGAATTTTGGGGAATTGACCGAATCTGATGAAGTCCTTGCGGATCTGTTTCTCCTTCTTCTCTTCAATATGAAATTGCTTGAGCAGAGGTGGATCGTTGTGATCGCCTGAGTAGACAACCTCCGAGTATTCCTGCGGCAAGTACTTATCCAAAGCCTTCTTATACATGGCGCAGGCGGGCCGGTCCACGGCCACTAGAAGCGCTTTGTAACCCAATGGCTCAACATTCTCTCTGTAGTGCCCAGCAACATATTTTACAATTTTATCGACTCTCTCATTCCCTTTGAGGAAGTTCTTCAGGTTCACAGCCCGATCGAGAATCTTGTTCAATTCCGCAATGTCTGCCACCCCCTCCGTCTCGGCCAGAGACCAGAACTCCTTCTCCATCAATTCCGTATTCGCCAGCATTTCGTTGGGGGCTAGGTTGTAGAATAGCGGCAGCGTTGTGCGGTCTTCGATGCTTTCAACGATCGAATACTTATGCAAATATCCCTTGTCATCTTCACAGCCAAACGTTTTGAATGTCCCTTTTCCATAGACTGTCTTGTCGATTGGAGTCCCGGAAAAACCAAGATAAGTTGCATTGGGTAGCCCAGCCATTAAGAAATTGCCCAGGTCGCCGCCAGTGGTGCGGTGTGCCTCGTCGATCATTACGAAGATGTTAGACCGCTTGTTGACGTTTTCCGGCATGTCACGGAACTTGTGGATCATGGTGACGATGATTCCGCGGTAGTCATCCCTGAGCAGCTTGGCCAGTTTCCTGATCCGACTGACATGCTCCACGTTATGGAGGCCCAATGCTGCCAGGTTCTTGATCATTTGGTCTTCCAGTTCGTTGCGATCGATCATTAGCAGGATGGTCGGCTTTTCGCTTTCCGGCGCTTTGAAGAGCATTTCGGCGGCCTTGATCATGGTGAAAGTCTTGCCGCTGCCTTGAGTATGCCACACTAGACCGCGTGTGCGCTCAGGATCCAGGCAACGATCAACCACTCTGTGCACCGCCCCAACCTGGTGCTGCGCCAGGATGTATTTGTTTAGCTCCTCGTCTTTTTCCGCAAAAACGATGAAATGTTTCAGCATGTCTAGGATGTGCCGACGGTCACAAAAGCTCTTGACCTTATCCTCCAACTTGCCGATTTGTTTCTGCTTCCAGTTGAAGATGTTGCGACGCACTATATTCCAGGTCACGCCATAGGAAAAGCCGATCGCCTCAGTAGCCGTGAATACCATCTCCGGTACGAAAAACTCGGGCGTCTCGTCGTGGTAGCGGCGGATCTGATCTATACCGATGGCAATGGCCTCATCCATGTCCGCATTCTTGCACTCTATGACCATCACAGGGATGCCGTTTATCAGAAAGACCACATCCTCGCGGTTGCCATATGCACCGTTGTGGACATAGAATTCTTCAGTGACCTCGAAGACGTTGTCTTCTATTGTTTTGAAGTCGATAAGCTTCAGGTCTAGCTCTCGGTTCTCATCGGCACAAAAGAACTTACCTTCATTGCGCAAATAGCCAAGAAACTCCCGGTTGCCGAAGATGTTGGCCTGCAGTCGTCGCAGCCGTCCGATCAGAGCCCCTTCTGCCTCGCTGTATTTGGAGTTGAACTCCCGCGCCTTTGTAAATAGCAGGTCGTCAAAGTAAAGCGACGCCTTTGCCGCCCGTTCGGCGATACTGCCGCCATTGGCTCTGAACCCCCGCTTCTGCTCTGCCTCGGTCTGAGATACGAACGTCCAGCCGATCTCCTGTGCGTATTCCAGGATGCGGCCCTGGACCGTTTTATGTTCACCAGGTTTGGGCATCCCTATTCCCCCGCCAACGATTTTATTACATTCGTCGCCTCTTCGAATTGCCCCGTAAGTTCTGGATAATCGGCAAAGTGGAATGAGACAAAGCGTGCGCCGTCTCGTTCCAACCGGTTGAAGAAGTAGCAAGCGTTTTTCTCTGATTGTGGAGAAGGCCCTACTTGAACCAAAGGAAGTAGCAGCAAAGCCTCACCTGAGTTTCTCTTTGAAAGGTAAAGCCGCTCGACATCCAACCAGGTCGCCATTGATCGTGTTTCTTTCAAGAATTCGCTGTTGCTTCCCATCAATACAGCAATTTCGTTCTCAAAAACACCTTTACGTGGTCGGCAGTGGAGGGCATGAATCAGTTGTGTGTCGACCCAGGCGTCTGCAAATATTTCTCTAAGTTTCCGCAACTCAGCCTGTAGATTTTGATTGCGTAGCTTAGCCTCTTCTTGCCCAACCACCCCGCTATGGCCGCTCCAATCATTCCTCATCTTGTTTGTAGTAGATAGTACACTGACCAGTTCCTTGCAACTTACTGTCCGCGGCATCACCAATGATGAATCAGAAAAAATATCCGCGCAGAGAGCTTGGTCTTCGTCGACCGATAGCAGCATGCGAGTCTGCTTTCCAAAATACTCTACCACTAGTTTCCATGTACCGAACGTTGCTCGCTGAAAACTCAGGCTTTGTTTCTGTAAGGATTCCCTGAGCTTCTGGCTGTGGAGTTTGAAGAGCTCCTCGTTCGCTTTAAATGCGCTTAGTATAATAATGCTAAGGAACTCTGCCGTCGCTTCGAAGAAATGCAATAAGTGCTCATATTTAGTCTTGAAGTCTTGACTGGGTGTTGCTTGCCACGATCGGAGAATGGAAGACAGTGGAAACGGTAATGTCTCGATCCATTGGTCAAGATTTCCCAAAGCGTGTTGTGCTAAACTTCCGGAAAGTTGACCGGAAAGCACCTCGAGCCGTTGAATAACGGTCCCTGATGATCTAGGACTGCTCCATAGATCACGCCGTAATTCTGCAATCTCGTTCTGCAAGCTGAGAAGTGTGTTCTCTTCGACAGCGATCCGTGTTTCAATCTCCATCATTTTCTTTTGGGTTTGCAGGTCTGGGACGAAGATGTCTATTTCCTTCAGTGTTTGCTTATTCAACTTGGGAATGACTGTTCCAGACTTATTCAGATCGCGACTTTTCTTGCCGAATTCCGAATTCAAGAATTGTGCGACAAAACGTGCATTGGAACGATTAGGATCGATGACCACTTGTGCATAGTTCTGGCGTTTCAGGCTCAGGTCATTTGTTGAATCGACGACGTCACTGATTCCAATGAGCGGGATAAAGATGGAGTTATCCTCACTAGGAAACTCAAAGTCAACACTTGGTCGGCCCAAGTTGATTGAGGTCGACAGCTCTCCAAGTTGCACCGCAGGGGCACCGAACTGTCTCTGTGCTTGTTCGGACCATTCTGATATCCGCATATAGTCCAGCCCCCTGAAAGAGACCGGCTCTACAAAGCGGCCAAGCTCCAGCTTGCCGCCCTCTTTTCCCCCCTTAAAGTTGGCGATAATCTGGGAATTGGTTTTCAAATCACTGGTAAGCTGGCCCACAAATATCAGTGAAGTTGGGCGCTTCCGCACAATCACCAAGTAGGTCTTAATGTTTGTATAGGGGGCAAAAGTACTTGATGATAATTCCAGAGCGGCTTCAATCCCAAGTCCAAGCGAATTAAAATGTCGCAGAACCGAGCGTTGAAAGAAGAAAAATGACGGTGGTACAACAAACAGTCCGATCCCTTCTTCAGTAAGCCGCACTGCAGCTTTAGCCAAAATTAAATTGCCGAGATCGCCTCGGAGTTCTATCGGCTTGCCTGCCAGTGATGTTAGAGTTACAGAACGGTTACTCTTTGCTCCAAAGGGAAGAACGCTCGCAACTACATCTAAATCACAATCCAAAGCGTCGAGCCATTCCAATGGATCGTTGACATACCATTCTGCAGATCTGATTATATTTTTACCCGCAGATGCAACCTCTTCATCACGCGTACAGAGTAACACTCGTTCGGCTGTTGTAATCTCTTTGACTGTAGCGGCTAATGTACCCACACCGGCCCAAGGATCGCAGACAATTCGTGCTGATACATCTTCCAAAAGATTTTCAACAGCTTTCAATACAATGTTCGGAACGAAGAGTTCTCCAACGTGTGCGCTGACACCTCTGAGCTTGTCCAGTGCCTCCCACTGTTTTTGTTCCATTATTTGTCTCCGGTCATTGTCATAATAATCAGACGGCCTCGGCTTGTTCTTCGTCAGCCTTAATGCCCAATTCCTCCAGATCGAGGTCGTTCACGCGGATCTCGTCGGTCATGAGTTGGTGGAGGAGAGTGTGGAAGAGGTCTTGCATGGCAAATAATTGATCTCGATAACCTCTGATGCTCTTATCTACAGTTTTAAGGGAATTAGTAATTTCTCTCTGCTCATCTGGATCTTGTGGTAAAGGAAATAGCACAGAGACTACATCCTTCTTGTTTAGCTGTGGTGTGGGGCCGGGGTCTGTAATCTTTCGCAGATCGAAGGTTTGAGACCAATAGTAGAGATAGCCTTGAATTACTTTTTCCCCTGGCACTACAGCAATTAGATTTGGATCGAGAACAGTCCAGGTTGTTGTAATCCTTTTCTTGTTTGTTGCAATTGCAGCACCTCTTTTTGGAAACACAACCGCTCCGGCTGGGACTGTCTTTTTCTTTGACAATTCACGTGACAGTTTCCGAACAAGATTGGCATTGATAAAGGCTTCTTCATTCCCTGGAATATTCATGTCAGCAACTTTCACACCCATAACGTCCACGGCTTTGCTTGAATCCAATGAGTCCATTTTCATGAGCATAGTGTAAGAGATGCTTGAGTTAACAACACCGCAACAGCTGCCCAATTTCACCACTTCCCAGCCCTCCGGGATGAAGCCGATTTCGCTTTGTTTTTGAGGTTCGCCGCGAGTACCCTCGGTGAAGAGCTTGTACATCAGGACTTTCTTCAGCTCAGTAGTCAGCGCAATCAACTGCTCCTTTTGCTCAATCACCCGCTGCACCAACGACAATACCGCCGCTATACGACGTTGTTCGATCTCGGTATTTGGAACAACGATTTCTTGGGCATACGCTAAGTCGCGATTCAGACCCGGAATGAGGTCACTTACGAGACGCGACAGATTCAAATGGCGAAGAAGATAGTAAAGGAAATTAATGTCGACCTTTGTGTCGTCTGCAGTGATAAAATACGTGGTATCTATAGGGCAAAATGGCCGATTTGATAGTTGAATGGCCCCGACGCTTCCTTTTCTTCCTACGATTATCCCAGCTTTGTTAACAATCGCTTCATTATGCCAACCCACAATGCCGTTGGAGCCGTAAACAGGCACATCACCTGGTATGCGTATCTTGGAGGGTAAATTCTTGCCGTAGTTCAGAGTGGCGACTTCCCTAAGCGTTGTACTCAGCCATTCTCCCATGCCTCACCCTCCCAACTTCTTCAGCACAGTCCGCAGAGCGGCATTGGTTTCTTTAACCTCGGCCTCCAGGACATCAAGTTCTTTGACAATCTCCCCGAGAGGCCGGTATTCTTCGGCATCGGCAGTGTAGATGTAGCGCGAGGGGGAGATGTTATAGTCGTTCTTGACGATCTCAGCCTTGTCTACGATGCGACTGAATTTCTCTTCTTCCTTCCAGTTCAGGAAATTCGATGAGATAAAGTGAATGCTCTCTTCGGGGATAAAGTTCTTGGGATCACCCTTGACAAATTCCTGTAAGGCGTTAACTAGATAAATCCTGTTCTTTTGCTCTTTGGACTTTGCTTTGTTGAGAAAGAGCAGGATACCAGGAGCGTTGGTGTTATAGAAAAGATTTTCCGGTAGGTAGATCACCCCTTCAATCAGATCGTTTTCCACGAACCACTTACGTACTTCCTTCTCCTTGTTTTTGCCGGCGTTACCGCTACCCCTGCTAGCAGCGGGCGTATCTAGCACAATGGCGGCCTTGCCTGTTTCATTGAGTGAAGCGGCTATGTGTTGTACCCAGCCCCAATCAGCTGACTGTTTACCGGGAAAGCCCGCTCCCTGGGGGAAACGGCCCAACTCGTCATTGTTATAATCCTGCTCGGTGAACCAGTCCTGGTTCCACATGGGATTGGCCACTACTCGATCAAACGTTTGCAGTTTGCCCTTGTCTCGAAATTTGGGGTTCCGAAAAGTGTCTCCAATCTCGATCCTGCCCTCCATATCGTGTATAATCATATTCATGTTTGCCATGGCCCAGGTATCGGCGATGTACTCCTGTCCGAAGAGCTTGAGCGGCGCTCGTTTGGCCTTAATATCGTTTTGCTTTTCCTCCATCACCAGCTCACACTTGATCAGAAGCCCTGCTGAACCGCAGCAGGGATCGTATATGGTCATCCCTGGCTCGGGATTCATGATTTTCGCCATCAGCATACCGACTTCCTTGGGCGTGTAAAACTCACCTGCAGATTGGCCCGAGCCTTCGGCGAACTTTCGAATAAGGTACTCATAACTGCGACCGATAATATCAGGTTCCACGTCGGTTAGACCTAGTCGCTTTTTTGAGATCTCCTCTATCAGGTTAGAAAGGCGGTCATCATTGATGTCACGCTGGCCATGAGTGGTAGCATTGAAATCGATCCGATCGATGATCCCCTCCAGGAGCAGATTGGCTTTAGCGATCTCGCGCAAATACGTGGTGAGCTGCTCGCCGATTTTATCCGAAAGCATGCGGATAACCGACCACACTGGCTCTTCCTGCTTGTCCGGCACGAGGGGCAGATAGAAGCGCACCAGCTTCTGGTCCCTTGCGACCAGTTTGAACGCCTTGGCTCGCGAACCGACCTTCTCCGCGATCCGGTCTACTTCATCTTCAAAAACATCGCATAGTCGCTTGGTGAAGACCAGTGGCAGGATGAAATCCTTGTACTTCGGCGCGTCCTGCACCCCTCGAATACTGCAAGCAGCGTCCCAAATCCAGGATTCTAGTGATTTATCTTTGTCTTGATTATTGTTCTTGCTTGAATTAGTAAAAGTGAATTCCTCTTGTTCGGACAAATACTATCTCCCTCTTTTGTACTAAATTAACCTACAAATCTTTCAGAGAGTATATTGGAGAGTTTTTTATCTGTCAATCTTTTATAAAGATAAACCTCTCCCCGTGTTACCAATATGTCACCAGAAATGCTTAAAATTGCCTAATTACGGCCAGTTGTTGTCCTTTCGTCATCGGGGAGAAGCCTGAGGCTAGGAGTTCCCGGCTTCTAGTCGCCTCATTTATCGATTCACATTGATTCAAATCCATTTATTGGTGAAGTGGCAGTAATTGTATTCATCAATCCTTTTGAGAAGATTCTGCCCTTGCAATGCAAGCTCTTGAAGTTGCTTGCATTGATGCCTGACAGAAAGCATGAACTTCAGGTATTTGCCCGAGTTTGAACCTACAGGTCCCAGAGTGACTTTGTATGCTTTGGCTATAGCCCCATCCCACAGTGGGAAAAATTTTGGTGCCAACAAGTGAAGCGATTTAGCTGCTCCGACTCGTCCTAGAACTTGCTCGAATTCATCGAAAATCTCGACTATATTAGACAGATCATCTTTTGCTAGAGACAGTATTGATCGCTCCCGGAACCTAAAGACAGAAGTGGATAGACACTCAAGCAGATTGCAGATGTTAGTGTAATGCTGGTTATCAAAAGGCTTGAATCGATAGTATGATCTATTCCAGGTTTGAAGTAAGACTGCCAAAGCTTCTGGAAGGGTGATCTGCGTTTTTCCTTCGATGGAAAGCTGAATCAGTTCAGTGGCGACACGATAAAAAAGGTCCCTAGGTTCGTTCTCTAAAAACGCTTCTCGCGCTAATTTTAAATCCTGTTCTGTCGGTACAGGCATACGCTCGAACGTCATCTTGAATCTCCAGTTGCCTCATTTCTCCTTTTCTTCATCCTTGGTAAAAACCCACTTCTCGTGCTGTTCAAGAATCTCCTTCAGTTCTCCCGGGCATATCTCCCTAAGCTTAGGTCGGTCAGATGTTATCATTGACACCCCCTTGGTCTATATATTTTAATTCTAAACCAGGGTGAAGGATAAGGCAAGGGGGTCAAAATCCAGACATCCCCCATGTCACACTGGTGTCACACAGAATGACTAAAATCGCTACTAACTGGCTACGGTTTTCGGTTTGCCTGTTTGTAGGAAAATGCCTAATTTCCCGAAGGAAGGACACAAATTAGGAGAGTTGGGAAGCAGGGATTCAAACCCCGATTCCATGATCCAGAGTCATGTGTCCATGCAGACCTCTCCCCATTTGTCACCATTTTGTAATCAGATTTGCGTAAGAACGCCTACGTTTGCTTATAGTTGCTAAAATGGAAGACTGTGATTTTCCCCTGAGGCCTCATCTTCAGCCCGTAGCTTAGTGGCGAGCGTTTGGCGAAAAATGGCCGCCCGCCCGTTTCAGCGAGTTGTTGGGCGGCATTCAGACTCTTGCTATAATCTGTTACTCCTGTCTGCACTTCCTTCTAGTCGATTTGGAGTTCAATAGTTCGCTGTTGCATGAAAGACCAAAAGATGACAAGGAAGCGTAGTAACGCATGCCTTTGAAGGCACAGTAACATAGGCCATGCTGCCGAGTCCTTGATCCGTGCTAAAGTGTCGGGTTTATACCGGACTACATTGGAAAGGTGGAAGAAGGCAAGCCAGATCGGAATCTCCTCAGCGAGTTCAATAGGCGCGGCTGACAGGGGAGTGTAAATGCCTACTGGCTTATTAAAGAGGTCTCTAACAATATGATAGAGGAGGTGCCTCTTAGTATGTGATAGAAGCTGGGCCCTGGCCTCAGTATCTGTAGAAACCATAATCTTGTCTGAAACAAACCGCGCTGGATGATTAGACTGACTCCTCAGCCCAGCAAAGATCTTAAGATAGCGCCTGCTTTGTGTGAGGGGGTGCAACCCCTTGTCCAAAGCTAACAATTCGCCGATAAGCGTGAAACCTGAAGATGGATTTCCATTGAGACGTAGTGTGATCGGTTGGACGCGCGATTGGAGGCCAAACGCCTGATCGTATTCGAAAGAGATGCATGGAATGAATGGGTAAACATCAGCTAATCGAACAGGCCTATTATTCCATCTCCAAGCTCGATGTGTTAAGACCTTATAAAACAAAGGGAGAACACCTCCTTCCCTGAGAATTATTTCGTCTGTCAGAAGCCCTCTTCTGGACTTCGATGCATCATATGAAGCACCATGGTAACGGTTGTTTAGTAGGTCATTAGCACGTCCGGAAGCGATAATGTAGATCTTTGAAAGATTGAGAATCGCATAGTAAAGAGGAAGAAAGCTGACATCTGGAGAGCCCGAGAACGCCTGATCCAATAAACCTATAGTGTTTTCGGCATGGACTGATATTAGGCGGGCTCCAGAAAGAATCTGGGTTTGTATTGCCATCTTATGTATGGTTCTGAGAATGTCAGATGTGTAGCCAATGCTAGCAAGCCCAGATATCCACGATATAAGGTCATCGATAGGGTTGAGAGGAGTTGAAACGGCAGAGATCTCTTCATATCGTGCAATAATTGTCATAATTCAATACTCATGAAATGCCACCCAACAATCACTATACTGCATACCATATTTTGAGAACAATATAGCCACAATATCGTCTAATTGTAGTTAATCCCTCTAAAAATATGCTGAAAATGCAATAATACATTATCAATATCCTTGTTGTATTGCAAGCTAGATATCTTACAATTGTAGACTTTTCCCCGAGGGCCAAATACGGGCCAAATTGTGCTTAAAATCGCCTACTTTTGACAGTCGGTGCTATCTCGTTGACTACCCTTTACCTCTGTTGCGGGGTAGATCAGCCTTGTAGCTCGTCAGGCTCATAACCCGGAGGTCGTTAGTTCAAATCCAACCCCCTTGGCGTGAAAAATATTCTAGAAATCATTGACAATAGTAAATATGGAAGAGACTGCACCTTTTGCTGTTGCTTTTGATATGGTATGTGTTTTTGTCTTTTCTGCGAAAAGATGTACTAAGTTCCGAAAATGTCTTAATGAGTCCGATAAGCGAGAAATCCCTGATTTCAAAAGTCCATTTTGTTCACAGGTTTTAATATAATCATCAAAGCTATTAGATGGCGGAGAGATGTTATTATGCTTTAAATATAGTCTTAATAATTCTTCAATTACACTACCAGCTAAAATGACAGCAGGCTTTGAAAAACCTAAAAACGCTAATTCAAATGAATGCTCAACATCACGAAATATAGTTTCTCTTTTATGACTATCCGAAACGAAGTTGATCTTCCTTCCAAAGCTTCTTTTAGTGACGCCATATTCATTCTTAATGGCTTCCCATTTTGTTTTGCTTGTAGATGATGAAATTTCCTGTTCAATTAGATATTTTGGGCTTATGTGGGTAAGTTTCTTGGATTCGCGGTATTGGCTGTCTCTACACTTTGCCCACTCTTGTATCTTCTGTAAAATGTCTTCAAACGATTTGTATTTGAGAATGCTTTCCGCAGGTGCAACGTACGCGCTATCTCTAGAGAAATCGGTTGTGTAGCTTCCCAGAATTGGTGTTTGAATGATAATTCTGAGACCTACCCTAACATCATCTTCAGACAAGTTCGTATTTCTTGAAATATCCGAAACAGTGATTTTTTGCCCAGGATTGTCCTTGTATATGCCCCGCAGCAGAACAAACACTAGACTACATATGTGCAATATGCTACGTGTATCAGGGCTCTCCTTTTCTAACTGAGCAAGTGCTAATGGCTTTATGAAATATCGGTCATTCTTTCGTTCTATATAGCCAAGATGTTCAAGCTGATCCAGCTCAGACATAAATTGCTCGTTATCAGCCCGAAACCGCAATGCATCCATGCCATTCGGAGATTTGAAAGATGCTGAGAAGATGTCGTTTAATAGTTTTTTACCATCATTACTTATTGTCATTATGGTATCCCAGTGTGAGCGAATATAGCGCATGTTTCAAAAATTGTGAATAGTCTAGATTTAAGCAACTTATAACCTCCTATAAAATTTAGCAGTACTGATTTTACTAAAGACGTAATATATTCATAACAAAAGGTGCTTAAAATGCTAAGGAGCAAGAACAGATGAAAATACTTCTTGTGTTTTTATAGAAGATTTATCACGAAAACACTGGATAACTTCTTCGGAATAGCGCTTGTACATATCGGATAATTTGCTGGAATCAACGCTACTT
>SDBT01013998.1_pt1 | contig 12824 bp, 10 predicted proteins | sample 2277101 | NCBI WGS metagenome assembly SDBT01 (sample SAMN10404973, study PRJNA504765) | marine sediment metagenome | isolation source: marine sediment core GS10_PC15, 103 cmbsf | place: Arctic Ocean: Southern Knipovich Ridge | collected 2010 | reverse complement strand
ATAGGAAGGCCTGAAATCGTACCCCCATTGGGAAATGCAATGTGCCTCATCCACAGCGATCAGGTTCACATTCATATCCTTTACCCGTGCACGAAATATTTCAGTGGCCAGACGTTCCGGTGACACATAAAGGAACTTGAAGTCACCATAAATACAATTATCCAGGGTAATATCAATTTCATGACGGGTCATGCCAGAGTGTATGGCAACCGCCTTAATATTTCTGCTGTTCAATTGATCCACCTGGTCCTTCATTAATGCAATCAGGGGGGTGATTACAAGGCAGATACCTTTCATAACGAGTGCCGGAATCTGAAAGGTAATTGACTTGCCCCCACCCGTAGGCATGAGTGCAAGGGTATCCTTTTTTTGCAATACCGACTGAATGATTTCAGCCTGTAACGGACGGAATTCCAAATGACCCCAGGTTCGGGTTAAAATTTGTCCGATTTCTTCAAGATCAGCTATGCTTTTTTTTTGTAATTTTGCCACATTTAAATTTAACCAAATTCTCATACAATGTCGTTCGCCCAGGATAAAATCGTTTCGGAAGGTCTCACCTTCGATGATGTATTGCTGCTTCCGGCCTATTCGGAAGTTCTCCCGCGGGAAGTGAGTATCATATCAAGCTTCTCCAGGAACATCCGCCTGAATACCCCAATAGTATCGGCAGCTATGGATACGGTAACTGAAGAGCTTCTCGCCATCACCATAGCCCGCGAAGGCGGAATTGGAGTTATCCATAAGAACATGCCATTGGATGAGCAGGCCAGGCAAGTGAAAAGAGTAAAAAGGGCGGAGAGTGTGATGATCCATGAACCCATTACAATATTTAAAGAGGGCACTGTCAACGATGCATTGAATCTTATGAAAGAGTATAAGATTGGGGGCATACCAGTAGTTGACAAGGAAAATTTCCTGATCGGGATTGTCACCAACCGGGACCTTCGTTTCCAGGAGGATATGGGAAGGGCCATTGAAGAGGTAATGACCACTGAAAATATAATTACTACCACCCGCAACACTGGCCTGGCGGAAGCTGGACAGATCCTGCAGGCATATAAAATTGAAAAACTGCCGGTAGTGGATAGTGACCAGAAGTTGATTGGCCTGATTACCTATAAAGATATTACCAAATCGAAGGACCGACCAAACTCATGCAAGGATAACAAGGGAAGATTACGCGTAGCAGCTGCTGTGGGAGTAACAGCAGATATTATTGAACGGGTGTCTGCATTGAAAAAAGCCGGCGTGGATGCCATAGTGATAGACACAGCACATGGACACTCCCTGGCTGTAGTGGAGAGCCTGAAAAAGGTAAAATCTAAATTCCCGGAACTTGATATAGTTGTTGGTAATGTGGGAACTGCAGCAGCAGCCAAGGCATTGGTGGATGCCGGTGCTGATGGAATAAAGGTGGGGATTGGACCAGGTTCCATCTGTACCACAAGGGTAATCGCAGGTGTAGGTGTACCTCAGCTAACTGCCATTTACGATGTGGCCAATGCTATAGAAGGATCTGGCGTTCCGGTTATCGCAGATGGCGGGATTCGTTATTCCGGAGACATTGTGAAAGCCTTAGCGGCTGGTGCCAGCTCAATTATGGCCGGTTCACTGTTTGCAGGAGTGGAAGAATCTCCAGGAGAAACCATTATTTATAATGGAAGGAAATATAAGTCCTACCGGGGCATGGGGTCTCTTGAAGCCATGCAACACGGATCCAAAGATCGCTATTTCCAGGATGTGGAGGATGATATCAAAAAACTGGTTCCTGAAGGAATTGCAGCCAGGGTGCCTTTCAAAGGCAGTCTTACGGAGGTAATTTACCAGATGGTTGGAGGTTTGCGTGCAGGCATGGGATACTGTGGAGCCACTGATATAGCCGCCCTCCAAAAAGCAAATTTTGTAAGGATCACCAATGCTGGTATACAGGAAAGTCATCCACATGATATAACAATCACCAGGGAGGCACCAAACTACAGCAGATAATATATAAACCCCTAAACCGTTTTAATTAAAACATTTTTACATGATGATGAAGAATCTACTCTCAATCGTACTTATTTCAATGGTGGTATCCGGACTTTATGGACAGAAATCGCCAGTCCTCCTTACCATTGTCGACGACCAGGTTACCCTGGAGGAATTTGAACGTATTTACAAGAAAAATAACAACGAAACATCTTTGAACAAGCAGACCCCGGCGGAATACCTGGATCTTTTCATCAAATTCAAACTCAAGGTGAAAGAAGCTGAAGCACTTGGAATGGATACCACTGTCAAGTTTATCACTGAACTGGAAGGTTACAGGGCGCAGCTTGCCAAGCCTTACCTGACTGACGATGAAACCAAGGAGGAGATGATGAAGGAAGCCTACGAAAGGGCTAAATTGGACATCAATGCAAGTCATATTCTTATCAAGTTACCTGTCAATTCCACTCCTGAAGATACACTTGCAGCCTTTAACAAGACTATGGAAATCAGGGAACGAATTGTTAACGGAGAAGATTTTGAAACCGTGGCAAGAGCTACTTCGGATGATTCATCGGTTAAAAGAAATGGTGGAAATTTGAGCTATTTTACAGTCTTTTCCATGATCTATACCTTTGAAAACATGGCTTACAACCTTGCGGTGGGGGAACTCAGTATGCCTTTCAGAACGGATTACGGCTACCATATATTGAAAATTCACGACAAGAGACCAGCAAGAGGACAGGTAAAAGTGGCCCATATTTTCGCAAGAACTCCCGAAGGAATGAGTGAATCAGAGAAAAAGGACGCCTACGAAAAAGCCCAAATGATTTATGACAGTCTGCAATTGGGAACCGATTTTGCAACTATGGCAAAAACCTATTCGGAGGATCCAAGTTCGTCTGGCAATGGTGGAGAGATTCCCTGGTTTGGAACAGGTCGCATGATCCCGGAATTTGAGGATGCCTGTTTCTCTATTGAAGAGAAGGGTGAATTTACAAAGCCCTTTAAATCATTCTATGGTTGGCACATCATCAAGCTAATCGATATAAAAGGCATTGGAACATATCAGGAGATGGAACCCGTATTGCAAGAAAAGATCAATCGTGGAGACAGGGGAAAACACCGGACCGACAAGTATATTTCCAAGTTAAAGGAGGGATATGAATTTAGTGAAAATCTTAGTGCATTGGACCCTGTATATGCTTCTGTTGACTCCTCTTTACTCTTTGGAGGGTGGAAAGGTAAGAACCTGGTAAACGAGCAATCGCCATTGATGAAGTTAGGAGACCGAACTGTCACAACCGGAGAATTCGTTGCTTTTCTTGAAGCGACACAAAAAGCAGGGAAATCAAGGGATCCACACAGTTATGTGGATATCCTGTATAAACAGTTCACACAGGATTTGGTGATGGAGTATGAAGAATCAAAGCTTCCCGAAAAGTATCCCGAATTCAGGTATATCTATGAAGAGTATCATGATGGGATTCTGCTGTTCGATATCATGGACCAGAGGGTATGGACAAAGGCAGTATCCGATACAGTGGGACTGGCTTCATATCATCAAAAACACCAGGATGAGTATATGTGGCAAAAACGGGCAGACGCATATATTGTAACCTTTGGAGAAGAAGTAAATGTAGCTGGATTGAGGAAATCCTACAAGAAGATCCTTAAAGGAAAACTTGATGAAGCAGCACTAAATTCAGCAAACTGTCCAGATGATTCTATTCCCTGTATTCAATTAGAACATGTGCTTGTGGAGAAGGGTGAGAATGAATTGGTAGATGCCATGAAGGGACAAACCGGACTGGGACCTGTGGTAGAGATTGACAGCACATTCAGCTTTGTGATCCTTAAAAAAGTGAAAGCTCCGGAGCCGAAGAAACTTGATGAAACACGCGGACAGATTACCTCTGATTACCAGAACTATCTTGAAGAAGAGTGGATCAAAGAACTAAAACTGAAATATCCGGTGGAAGTTGACGAAAAACTGCTTTCCACGATTAAATCATAAAAAAATCAGAGCATTAATATCCATATCAATACTGATCCTTTTGGTGAATGGTTGTGCCCTTTTTGAGGGTAACAACCACGAGGAACCGATGGCCCGTGTTTTCGAGCAAAACCTCTTTCCTTCCGATATTAGCCATGCAATTCCAGCCGGCACCTCTATTCAAGATAGCATTGTACTGGTAAAGCGCTATATAGAGACATGGGTGAAAGATCAATTAATGCTTCACATGGCTGAACAAGCACTGACTGAAGAGCAAAAGGATTTCGAGAAACAAATTGCCGAGTACAGGAGGTCATTGTTGATATATTCGTACAGACAAAAGCTTCTTCGGCAGAAGTTGGACACAGTAGTTTCAGCCAGCGAAGTTCAATCCTACTATGAGGCAAACATCAACAATTTTATACTTGGTCAAAATGTAATCAAAGGCACCTTTATTAAGATCCTGTTGTCCGCACCTCGCATTGATGAATTACGGGGATGGTCAAGATCAAATGGTGAGGATGACCTGGACCAGATTGAGAAGTATTGCATAAGTTATGCAGATAAATACAGTGATTTTAATGATACCTGGGTCTATTTCTCTTCCATCAAGGTCCAACTTCCCATGCAGATATCTGAACCTTCCAGGTATCTGAGGTACAACAAGAATATCGAAACAACAGATCAACAATACAGGTATTTCCTGCATGTATCAGACCATATTCCAGATGGTGAGGTGGCGCCTGTTGAGATGGTAACAGACAATATTACCAACATCATTATGAATAAACGGAAAATCGAGTTTTTCCAGGACCTGGAGCAACGAGTATACAACGAAGGAGTAAGCAGAAACCAGTTTGAAATTTATCGGTAAAACCATGAAAAGAATCATATATATTGTAGTCGGAGCATTCCTTTCAATTCATGCAACAGCACAACCGCTGATCATTGACAGGGTTATAAGTGTAGTCGGAGATTTCAATGTGCTGCAATCGGATGTTGAACAGCAGTATCTGCAGATGAAGATGTCCGGAATGTACATGCCATCTGATATCCGCTGTGAGATTTTTAACCAGTTAGTGGAACAGAAATTGTTAATGGCCCAGGCAAAGATTGACAGTGTGGAAGTGGGTCCGAGTATGGTGGAAATGTCGATGGAAGGGAGATTGGATTACTTCATCAATCAGTTTGGAAGTGAAGAGGAAATGGAGAGTTATTTCAATAAATCCATTTTCGATATCAAGGATGACCTGAGGGAAGCCATCAAGGAACAGATGATTACCGATGAGGTTAGAAAATCTATAGTGGCCGATGTATCCACCACACCCTCCGATGTAAAAAGCTTTTACCGTTCCTTGCATCCTGACAGTATTCCATACATCAATACAGAGGTTGAGCTAGCCCAACTTGTGGCCTATCCAGCCTATAGTGACGAAACAGTATTACTGGTCAAAGAACGGTTGTTAGAGCTGAGAAAACGGGTTCAGGAGGGTGAAGATTTTGGTACACTGGCGATTCTATACTCGGAGGGGCCCAGCTCTTCACAAAGAGGAGAGCTGGGATTTATGATGCGTAGTGAATTGGATAAAGAATATTCGAGTACTGCCTGGGCCCTGAAACCAGGGCAGGTTTCCAAGATCGTTGAGAGTGCTTTTGGATTCCATATCATCCAGATGATAGAGCGACGAGGCGACCGCGCCAATACGAGGCATATTCTGATGAACCCAAAAATTGATGCCAATACCAAGCAGAAGGCCATTTACAAACTGGATAGTTTGCGAACTGCGATTAAATATGATTCTATTACATTCGACCTGGCCGCGAAAAGATTCTCAGAAGATGCTAAAACCAGTGTGAACGGAGGACTCATCGTCAATCCGCAGACCATGGCTGCTACTTTTGCACTTGATCAACTGGACACCAAGGATTATTATATGATCCGGAATATGGAAATTGGCGATCTTACTGAATCTTATGAATCTAAAGACCACAAAGGCAAGACCTGCTATAAAGTCCTTCATTTGAAAGCGCGGACTGAACCCCATCGGGCCAACCTGAAGCAAGATTACCTGCTTCTGCAGAACATGGCGCTTCAATACAAGAACAATGAAGTGATGACTGAATGGTACGAAGAAAAGAAAGCGTCCACCTATATCCGTGTGAATTCCTCTTTTAAACAATGTACCCACCTTGGTCAGCAGACCAGTCAGAAATGATCTCAACCCTGCATAAGCGTATTTTCTACATATGTTTTCTTATGCCTGGGTTGCTATTATCCCCAAACCTGATTCAAGGTCAAGGCGTTAAAAAACAGAAGGTTAGGAGTTTAGAGATCCTAAATGCCGAGATTACAGCATACGATGTAAAAATCGGTAAGGAGGCTCGAAAACTCTTAGGTGATGTGCAGGTAAAGCACGAGGATGTGCTCCTGTTCTGCGATTCTGCCTATATCTACATTGGAAGTAATTCAGTCGATGCATTCAGCCATGTAAAAATCATTCAAGGAGATACCCTTACTCTCACCGGAGATCGTTTGCACTATGACGGGAATACTAAACTGGTCAGGATTCGGAATAACGTAAAACTGGTCAATAAAGATATTACCCTGCTTACCGATTCGCTCAATTATAACAGGGCCGAAGGATTTGCCTATTATATGGGATGGGGTATCCTTACCCAGGAAGATAGCAGACTAACCAGTGATAGAGGACGGTTCCTTTTGGATTCGGAGATCTTTTATTTCATGGATAGTGTGGTTGTTATCAATCCCGATTATACCATATATACCGACAGTCTGAAATACGATACGAAAAGCAAAATTTCCTATTTCAGCGGGCCTACAGAAATCATCAATGATGAGCGATACATCTATTGTAAAAATGGTTGGTATGATACAAAGCAGGGTATCTACCTGGTAACAGATAATGCCTATCTGGAGGAGGAAGGACGAACGTTAAGGGGTGATACACTCTATTATGATTCCAATGAGGGTTTTGGAAGGGCCATCTCGAACGTAGAGTTAGTTGATACTGCCCAAAACATGACCCTGAAAGGGAATTTCGGACTCTATTACAGCGAACAGGAAACTGTCATGGTTACCGACAGTGCCTTGATGATCCAGGTGGATGGCCCCGACACCATGTATGTACATGCAGATACACTCCGCTCGCTAAAGAATCCGGAACATGAGGAGAGTCGCATATTGAAGGCATATAATAAGGTTAAGATCTTTAGATCGGACATACAGGTGATGTGCGATTCTTTGGTCTATGTAGCAGCTGACAGCGCGTTTGATTTCTTTGGTGAACCGGTATTATGGTCCGATGAAAATCAGCTGACTGCCGATCGGATCAGGGTGGTCATGGCTAATCAGCAATTACACAGAATGTACCTTACCGGAGTCGCATTTGTGGCCTCACAAAAAGACTCTGTAAAATTCGACCAAATGCGGGGTAAGGAAATGACGGGTTATTTTAGTGATAACAAACTCTCTAAAATTCTTGTAACCGGGAATGGCCAAACCATCTATTATGCCGTGGACCAGGATGTCATCATTGGGGCCAATAAGACCGAGTGTTCAGATCTGATCATTTACCTTACAGACAATCAGATTTCCAGGGTGAATTACATGACCAAACCAGATGGAACTTATTACCCTCTTGAAAAGTTTCCATCGGAAGAAGCCAGGTTGAGTGATTTCAAGTGGGTGGAACAGTGGCGACCGCTGATCTGGCAGGATGTCTATAAATGGAAATAAAAAATGGCGGGATACTTCTGCTTTAGTATTCATCTTCATTGAAGAAGAAATCGTCTTTGCTTGGATAATCGGGCCAGATATCTTCTATACTTTCATAAACATCGCCCTCATCTTCAATTTCCTGCAAATTCTCAATTACTTCCATGGGTGCCCCCGATCGGATCGCAAAGTCAATTAGTTCCTCCTTGGTAGCAGGCCAAGGTGAATCTTCAAGTTTAGAGGCTAATTCCAGGGTCCAATACATTGACTGTAGAAATTTGTTAAATAATAGGTGCCTGTTAGAAGCGGCAAATATAGAAAAAAAATCAATTCCTACAACATGCTTTTCCAAGGCTTCTGTTCCACACCCAAAAGGTTTGCTATTTTCCTGGAAATAAGGAAAAAATAATCCGATAATCTGTTATAAAACTGGACAATTACAGCATCAACTTCAGTCTCTTGCATCAGTTTCAGAATGGTTCTTTCTGTCCTCCTGCATACGGTACGCACAACATGTGCTTGTGAAACAGCTGGGTGCCCACCAGGGATCACGAAGGAATGAACTGGCTCCAAAGAAGCATCCATTTCGTCGATTCTATCTTCAAGAAACCTCACCTGATCACTTCCAATCTGTGGTATTCCTTCTGGAATTCCATCTAAATCTACAGCAAGTATAGAAGATGTGGCCATCTGAAGTTCGAGAATGGTCAATAGATCTTCTTTCAGTGAAGGGTCTTCCACCAGGTCACGCAGTAAGGCAGTGTGAGCCATCAGCTCATCCACAGATCCATAAGCTTCAATCCGCGGATGATATTTAGGCACTCTTCTTCCCCCTATCAGGGATGTTTCACCTTGATCTCCACCTTTGGTGTAAATGCGAGATTTCCTACTCATTTAACCCCCTATTTCATAGGATTCTTATTGATCTCGATCTTATCAACCTGACCGTCAATCAGGTGTATGATTCGATGGGCATAGCGCGAAATAGACTCTTCATGGGTCACCAGGATAATGGTGTTCCCTTTGGAGTGGATTTCTCCGAAAAGTTTCATGATGTCCACCGATGTTTTAGAATCCAGGTTTCCGGTTGGCTCATCCGCAAGAATAATCGACGGATTGTTCACCAGTGCACGAGCCACTGCAACCCTCTGACGTTGTCCACCTGACAACTCATTGGGTCTGTGATCCATTCTGTCGGCCAAACCAACTTCCCCGAGGGTCCTGCTTGCCTTCGCAACCCGGTCGGTTTTATTGACTCCGGCATAAACAAGGGGCAGGGTCACGTTCTCAAGGGCCGAATATCGGGGAAGCAGGTTGAAAGTCTGGAATATAAAACCGATTTCCTGGTTCCTTATCTCAGCAAGCTTGTTGTCGTCCATTTGACTTACATCTGTTCCGTTCAGGACATAAGTACCACTGGTGGTAGTATCCAGGCAACCTATCAGGTTCATGAGGGTAGATTTACCTGATCCGGAAGGCCCCATGATGGCCACATATTCGTTTTCTTTGATCTCAATATCCACAGAACGCAAGGCTTCTACGACGATCGAACCTATGTAGTAATTCTTAACTATCTTATCCAGACTGATGACTGTTCCCATATTTTATTGAATTGTTCACGAAAGTAATTAATATCAAGAAGAAATAATCTAAAAAAAGCTTAAAACTTAATTTTCACATTGGCTTTGTAAAGGTCCTTTCTCAATAGTAAAATTCCCATGTGGTACAGATCAATACTTATTCTTATCTCCGGCCATGAGAGTACCTCCTTCCATGCACGGTACATCCCCTTCGACCAGTAAATATCGTCCATAATAATCACCGCTTCCTCCCCTGCTACTGTCACTAATTTTCTCACATAATTAATAGTGGGATCGACCCTGTGATTGCCATCCACAAAGGCCACAAAACGATCTTTCATTTCGGGTATTAAACCTTCCAACTGCTGATCCATTTCTCCATGATGTACTTTGACTTCTGTCAGGCCGGAACGTTTAATCACACCGGCAGCAAAATTTGCCCTGTCATGGTTTCCCTCTATAGTATGCATTGCTGTTTCAGGAGCCCCTGCCGCCAGGTACATAGTGGAAATTCCCAATCCTGTGCCAAGTTCAATGATCATTTCCGGTTTGAACCATTGGGTGATCCGGTAAAGCAATGCTCCGCGTTTTTGAGAAACAGAAGAGGCTCTGACAAATGAACGAACTGAGCGATTTTCTGATTGATCCACTGCTGAAAGGGCCCCTTTTGACATGGATGAGATTATGGTCTGGTCATTTCGAAGTGCCCGGTGGATCTTTTGGATCTTCACCGGGAATTCACTCTTTGATGCATTAAAAATCACATCATGGACAAATTCAAACAGGTAGGGTGAGTGAATATGGTGGCCATGTCTGTACCGGCGGTGAAACAGGTGTTCAATGTATTTAAGGATTCGCCAGACCATAGGGTTGTTTTCGTGATGGGGTAGCTTTCAAGCAAAATGCTAATTTTACATAAATTGCTCCAGGCATGCAACAATATTTACAACAGGATTTACAATTTCTCCCCGGAGTTGGACCTAAAAGAGCCGACATGCTGCGACAGGAGCTTGAGATGAACACCTTCGAGGACCTGCTCACCTATTATCCGTACAGGTATGTGGACCGGAGCAGGTTCTATAAGATTTCCGAGGTGACCTCCGATATGCCTCACATCCAGATTCGTGGTCAGATAGCTGGATATGCCTCCATTGGTAAAGGAAGGGGAAAAAGGTTAACAGCCGACTTCACCGACGGTAGCGGTCACCTCCAGCTGGTGTGGTTCAGGGGTGCAAAATGGATTCCGGAAAATTATCCCATTGGAAAGGAGTTGGTGGTATTTGGCAAACCAACCGTATATCAGAGGAAGCTCAATGTTGTCCATCCCGAATTGGAAGACCCCGAAAAAAAGCATGCCGTCAGTTCCAACCTGCAGGCAGTGTACTCCACCACTGAAAAACTGAAAGATCACTACCTCAACTCAAAGGCTATCAGTAAACTAATCGCATATCTGATCAAAGATCTGCCTGCAAAATTTGAGGAGACATTGCCAGCCTGGCTCCTGCAAAAGCTGAACCTGGTGAATCTGGACACAGCCATGCGGCAGATCCATTTCCCCGACACCGCTGCACAATATAAGAGAGCTGAACTACGGCTCAAATTCGAAGAACTTTTTTACATCCAGCTTAATATTCTGCAGGGAAAAACCGATCGGAACAAACGGTTCAGGGGAAATGTGTTTGTGACAGTGGGTGAGACATTCAACACATTTTACAAAGATCACCTTCCCTTTGAACTGACAGGTGCCCAGAAAAAGGTGATGAAAGAGATCCGGAAGGACATGGGATCAGGACGACAGATGAACCGCCTTTTGCAAGGAGATGTGGGCAGCGGTAAAACCCTGGTAGCACTCATGTCCATGCTGATCGCCATCGATAACGGATTTCAGTCATGCATTATGGCCCCCACTGAAATCCTGGCCCAGCAACACTTTAAAAGCATCAGCAAGTTCCTTGAGGGGATGAATGTGCAGGTAAAACTGCTGACCGGTTCTGTAAAAAAGGCCGATCGCGAACCCATTCACAGTGGATTAGCAGACGGTTCTCTTCAAATCCTCATCGGTACCCATGCGCTCATTGAGGATGTGGTTCAGTTTAAAAACCTTGGACTGGTCGTCATTGATGAACAACACCGATTTGGAGTGGCGCAGCGCGCCAGGTTATGGAAGAAAGCCAATGTCCTGCCCCATGTACTTGTGATGACAGCCACCCCCATTCCCCGTACCCTGGCCATGACCCTCTATGGTGACCTGGATGTCTCTGTAATTGATGAATTACCGCCTGGTCGAAAACCTATTATTACGAGGCATTCTTACGATTCAAAACGACTCGTGGTATTCGGTTTCCTTAAGAAGCAGCTGGCTGCAGGAAGACAGGCTTACATTGTCTACCCGCTGATCAAAGAATCGGAGACCCTGGATTTTAAAGACCTGACAGATGGCTACGAAAGCATCTCCCGCGCGTTCCCCCCACCGGATTTTCAGGTAAGTGTGGTTCATGGCAAAATGAAACCCGAAGAGAAAGAGATCTCCATGCAGCATTTCGTGGCCGGCCGTACACACATTATGGTTGCTACAACAGTCATTGAGGTCGGGGTAGATGTGTCCAATGTCAGCGTTATGATCATCGAGAGTGCCGAACGGTTTGGTCTGTCTCAACTCCACCAGCTCCGTGGCCGGGTAGGACGTGGACCCGACCAATCCTATTGCATGCTTATGTCGGGATATAAACTCTCGGAAGAGGGTCGGAAACGGATCGAAACGATGGTACGTACCAACGACGGATTCGAGATTGCAGAGGTAGATCTGAAACTCAGGGGACCGGGCAATATTGAGGGCACCCAACAGAGTGGTATCCCCTTCAACCTGAATACCGCCCACCTGGGCAAAGATGGACAGATCCTTCAGCTGGCCCGCGACACCGCCGAAAATATTGTGGATGAAGATCCCGACCTCCGGCTCGAAAAGAACTTCATCTTCACCAAATACATTAAGCGCGGCAATCCCGCCAGGATTGATTGGGGGAGTATTAGTTGATTTTAACTGCCAGGAGTCTATGAAAAGGTCCTGACAGAACAACTGAGAAAAACGAGATTGATTTTGCATTATAATATGCTAATCCGTATATTTACGACACGTAATAATACGTCACGTAATAACACGTGCTATAAATAGTATCAAGATGAAACAACTACCGATAAATCCCTTTCAATATGGAGTAGTTATTGATGATGATGCTTTTTGTAATCGAAATGAGGAGATAGCTTATCTTAAGAATCAAATACATAATGGATATTCTACATGGTTGTTTTCACCTCGCAGGTTTGGTAAGACTTCTTTGGTTGAAAAAGTTTTCAGGGAACTTCGAGATCCTATATGCATATATATTGATCTCTACAATATTAAGTCAAAAGATGATTTTTGCAGGAAATACTCCAAAGTAATTGCTAAAGAACTTTTTAACTGGAAGGATGATATCAAAAGACTTACTAAAAGCCTTTCAGATGCATTCAAAAACCTTTCACCAACTGTTTCATTTGATGA
>SDBT01013997.1_pt1 | contig 12824 bp, 7 predicted proteins | sample 2277101 | NCBI WGS metagenome assembly SDBT01 (sample SAMN10404973, study PRJNA504765) | marine sediment metagenome | isolation source: marine sediment core GS10_PC15, 103 cmbsf | place: Arctic Ocean: Southern Knipovich Ridge | collected 2010 | reverse complement strand
CGCCAGTTGCGTACCGCTGAACGCCTTGCGATTCCACTCGCCACTCTTCAGCGATGCGTTGGCCGGCGCGATTTTTCGCGAAAGGCTCAGCATCAGCGTGATGGTAAGCTCGGCCGTGCTCAGGGTATTGCCGCCAGGCGTGTTCATCACGATAATGCCTTTTTGTGTCGCAAGCGGTACGTCAATATTGTCGACGCCCACTCCCGCACGCGCGATGCACTTAAGGTTGCCCGAGTCGGCCAGCACCTGCTCGTTGGCCTTGACGCCCGAGCGTATTATCATGCCGTCGAACTCGCCGATGATCTTGGCCAGCTCTTCGGGCGACAGTCCCGGCTGGACCGAAACTTCCACGTCATCCTGGCTTTTCAGCCAGTCGATACCTACGTCACTCAGTTTGTCTGCGATTAGAATTTTCATGGTTGCTCCTCCGTCCTATTTCCAGTCCTTGAGGACTTTGGTAGCCGCGGCAACGCCGGCGCCTATTTCCACTTTCGCGCCGAGTTCTACCAGCGTGTACTCGATCGCAGCTATCAGCCCGATCGTTTCGAGCGGGTCGATGTAGCCCATGTGGCTGATTCGCATCGCCTTGCCCTTGAGCTGCTCCTGCCCGCCTGCGACAGACGCGCCGTACTTGTCTCGCAGGACAGTGCGGATTTTGTCGTCGATGCCTTCGGGGAACAGCAGGCCGCTCACCGAATCGCTAGGCTGCTGGGAGAACACCTTCATGCCGATAGCCTCGGCCGCGGTACGGACTGCCTTGGCCAGGATGGCCGTGCGATCGTTGATCGTGTCGATGCCGATCTCGTTGATCATGTCCACTGAAACCTTCAGCCCGCGAATCAGCGAAACCGGGCCTGTGTACGGCGTATCGTTTTTGGCGAGAGACTTGCGATACGCGTTGAGGTCGAGATAGAAGCACGGCGCGTCGATCTTCTCGGCGCACTTCCAGGCCTTCTCGCTGACGGCCAGGATCGCCAGGCCCGGCGGAAGCATCAGCGCCTTCTGGCTGCCGGACGCCACTACGTCCACGCCCCATGCGTCGGTATCCAGCGGCAGCGCGGCGGCGGCGGTGATCGCGTCGGCGACCAGGATCGCGTCGGTCTTGGCAACGACTTCGGCGATGGCCTTCAGGTCGCACGCGGTGGCCGTCGATGTTTCGCTATAAACGGTAATCACCGCGCCATACTCGCCCGTAGCGAGCTTTTCTGCGACGGTGTCCGCCTGCAGGGCCGTGCCCCACTCCAGCACAACTTCGTCCACGTCCAGGCCGTATCGCTTGGCGACTTTCACCCATCGCTCGCCGAACTTGCCGCCGTTGGCGACGAGAACCTTCTTGTCTCGTGGCACGAGGCAGGCGATCGCCGCCTCCATGCCGGCCGTGCCCGAACCCGCGATCGTCAGCACGTCGTTTTCGGTCTTGAATATCTTCTTCAGACCTGCCGTGACCTCGGCGAACATCTCCCTGAACCGCGCCGTGCGGTGATGGAAAATGGGCCTGGCCATCTCGATGAGGACCTCGGGGGGAACGTCAGTAGGACCGGGTGTAAATAAGCGTTGCTTGATCATGGGAGTCTCCCAATGAGCGGTTTTTCATAGGACGCAAACAACTGTCGCTTTATTTTTTTGCAGCGATATGTTGCACCGACCATGATGAAAACCTGCTCTAGCGGTTAAGCGACAGGTGCAAGCCAGCAGAGCCGCAGCCCCTTGCCACGGTTGCCACACTATCGCGTGATTCATTATATTTTCAGCCACGCTCCGCACTGAACCGCAACCCCCTGTGCGAGCGCAAGGCCGACTGATCAGTATAATCTGTAGCATTCTATCCGTCAATCCCCCCAGCATCGTATTTTCACCGGGTAAGTCTTGGGTATCCGGCCCGCCACCATTTGCAGAGGCTCCATTACGCCCATATACGGGAATTTCCGTCGTGAATTCACTGCCCAATCCGGGTTGGGTTCGCGTGCCCACATAGATAGAATTTGTGGCTAGGTCGGCTTCTCGCCGGCAGGGATTCTTCCGAAATGCGTGCGAACTTGCATGGCCTCTAGGAAAGGGGACCGAATCATGGCTTCAAAAAATCATGCCGCAATGCAACCCGTCCAGATGCATGAACAAGTCGCATTCGAACCGATCGAACCCCGTCTGTTACTGGATGGGAACGTCATGGCCGAGGTGGTCAATGGCGACCTGCGAATCGAAGGAGATTACCTGAACAATGAGATTGTGATTTATCAGGTGGAACAGGGGCAGCCTGAATTCACCAACGAGGTCGGCTATGACTTCATTATTGAATCGAAAGACGGTACGACGTTGATCAACGGCCAGTTGACGTACTTTCTGGAAGGAGTGACCGGCGACCTGCGCGCACGCATGGGCAAGGGCAACGACGTGGTGGACATCAAGAGAAGCCACCTGCCGGGCGACGTCAAAATCGACGGCTATAAGGGCGACGATGCGTTGTGGATCAATGACAGCACCATCGATGGCAACCTACGCTTTTCCAATCGCGATGGATTTGCCACAGTCAAAATCGACGAGGTGGACGTCGGCGAAGACGTCTACATCCGCAACAAGGGCGAAGGGAGCGAATACGCACTCAAGTCAACGACGATCGAAGGCTACCTGAAGATACGCAACTGCGACGGGGGCTCGAAGATCGACCTGATCAAGCTGCATGTCGGCGACAAGACGTATATCAACAACAAAGACGGCAGCGACAAGCTATCCATCACCTTCTCGAAATTCGCTGATGACGTGAACATCAACACCGGAAAAGACAGCAGTTGGATGTTCATCAACCTGGTTGATTTCGAGGACGACTTGAAGGTCCGCACCGGCGATGGAGACAGCTTCCTTGAAATGGCGCTTTCCGGAGTGGGCGGCCACATGAGGGTCGGCAACGACGATGGATTTGATACCCAGATCATCGGCCTGAGCAACATTGACGGAGAGCTGAAGATCGACAACAAATCCGGCGGAAGCAAAGTGGGAATCAACGTCCTGGATGCCTACAAGCTGTCGGTCAAGTCGTCCAGCGGCGAGGACGCAGTATTTCTGGACAATGTTAAAATAGCGGATGACGTGTACGTCTGCACCGGCTCGGGTGAGGACAGCGTCAATATCGAAACGCTGGGCCTGAGCTTCGGGTTGAAATCGAAAATCGGCGGAAACCTGAAAGTGAACCTCAACAGCGGCGAGGACCTGCTGAAGATCGGCCAGGATCGCACGCGCGGCCGAACGCTGGAAGTGGCCGGCCGCATAAAACTCGATGGCGGCGGCAATTTCGATACGCTGTTGAACTCGGTCGACAACCTCTTCGATATCATACCGGCGATCAAGAACTTCGAAGATTTCGGGAAAAATGGCGAGCTACCGTTGGCGCCGGCAGCGGCACTCACGGAGGAAACAGCGCCTGTGAACGAAGAAGCTTTGGAAAAAGCCGAAGCCGACGATTATGAAAATTGGCGAGCAGCCGTTCTCGTATAGAGCCAACGAGTAACACAAACATTCGTATAGGTGTTTGCGGCGGGTGGGTGCTTTCCTCCCGCAAACGATCGCGGTGGGGCTCCGGCCCCACTGCGTTTTTATTCACCATTGATGTCCACGAATGAAGCGGCCATGCAAAAAACGATGACCGCAGAGATCGCAGAAGCCGCTGAGGACAACATAAAGCAACGATGCCGGAAGGCCTTGCTTCCCAACCTGCAGGCCGCTAGAGTGAAGTTGATTGCGAAGTGGTTTCAAAACCTGTTTTGCCGTTGTACGCAACGGGTTGCGAGCCGGTGGGAGGTTTTGGAACCTTTTGTCGTTTAGGGCAACACTTATGAAGAATAATTAGCGATTAAGGAGCCATTTGTATGTCAGTTTTGAAGCAGGCAGACCCGATAGCCGCGGCGATTATCGAAGCCGAAAAGAACCGGCAGAGCAATACGCTTGAACTGATCGCCTCGGAAAACCATATCTCCCCGGCCGTGCTCGAGGCGCTCGGCAGCGTGCTTACCGACAAGTACGCCGAAGGCTATCCAGGCGAGCGATATTACTACGGCAACGAACACATCGACGACGCTGAGCGATTGGCGATCGACCGCGCCAAAAAATTGTTCGGCTGCGAGCACGCGAACGTTCAGGCGCATAGCGGCACGAACGCGAACATGGGCGTGTATCTGGCGGCACTCAAGCCGGGCGACAAGATCCTGGGTATGAAGCTGGCGCACGGCGGGCACCTTTCGCATGGCATGAAGTTGAACTTCTCGGGAATGCTGTACGACGCGGCCGAATACGGCGTCGAGGACGATACCGAGCGCCTGGACATGGACCATATCCGCGAGATTGCGCTGCGCGAAAAGCCGGCCATGATCATCACGGGCGCGTCGGCCTATCCGCGTACGATCGACTTCAAGGCGTTCGCCGACATCGCCAAAGAGGTCGGCTGCCTTATGCTGGCGGACATCGCCCACATCGCCGGACTTGTGGCCGCGGGCTTACACCCCTCGCCAGTGCCGCATTGCGAGTTCGTGACTGCCACGGCGCACAAGACGCTCCGCGGGCCGCGCGGCGGATTGATTTTCTGCCGAAAGGAGTGGGCCAAGCGGATCGACTCGGCGATCTTCCCGGGCATTCAGGGCGGGCCGCTAGAGCACACGGTCATCGCCAAGGCGGTCGCATTCGGCGAGTGCCTCACCGACGAGTTCCGCGACTATGCCCGCTCGATCATCGCCAACGCCAAGATGCTTTCCGAACGCCTGATGGAAAAAGACTGGCGGCTGGTGTCGGGCGGGACGGACAACCACCTGATGCTGATTGACCTTCGCAGCCGCCTGCCGGAAACGACCGGCCGGGACGCAGCGGGCTGGCTCGCTGCGGCGGGAATCATCTCCAACCAGAACGCGATCCCCAACGACCCGCGACCGCCCAAGACGACCTCGGGCATTCGCCTGGGTACGCCTGCGTTGACGTCGAGGGGCATGGGCGTGGGCGAAATGCGACAGGTAGCAGACTGGATCGACCAGGTGCTGCTGGCCGGCGGGGACGAGCAGGTAGTCTCGCAAGTTCTCTCGGCTGTCCAGGAATTGTGCAAGGCGTTCCCCGTTCCGTGGGCCAAGGTATAATAGTAATGTCGCACGAAGGAGCCTACACGTGAGAGAAATCTATCGGATTCTGGACGCCAACTTCAACCGGGCCAGAGAAGCGTTGCGGGTCGCGGAAGATTGCGGCCGATTCGCGCTGAACGACCCGGCCGTGACAGCAATGGCTAAAAATCTGCGCAGCGAACTGCGGGAAGTGTACTCGGACATGCCTGCGGCGGAGTTTATCACCAGCCGGGACACGGCGGGCGATATCGGCACGGATTTGACCAGCCCCACCGAGGCCACTCGCCAGAACCTTGGCGACGTGGCGACAGCGGCCTGCAAACGAATGACCGAGTCGCTCCGCACGATCGAAGAATACGCAAAAATAATCGCCCCCGCCCAGGGCCTCAGGCTCGAACGAATGCGATACGACGCGTACACGCTCGAACAGCGCCTGGTGCAGCGGCTGATGATCGGCGATCGATTCGCGAAGGTTCGATTGTATGCGTTGATCTCCGCGAAAATGTGCCGCGGTAGCGTGCGAGAAGCGGCGCGGGCGGCCATCGCTGGCGGAGTCGACGCCATTCAACTGCGAGAGAAGGACGTCCCCGACGCTGAGTTGCTGGCGCTGGCGGCAGAGCTGCGAGAACTGACCGACGAAACCGACCGCCTGCTGATCATCAACGACCGGGCCGACATCGCCGCCCTGGTGGGCGCCGACGGGCTTCACCTCGGCCAGGACGACCTGCCGATCGGCGAGGCCCGCAAGCTGCTGCGACCGGGTGCGATTATCGGCAAGAGTTCGCACAGCGTCGCCCAGGCCCACGCCGTGGTGAACGAGGGCGCGGATTATATTTCAGTCGGACCGATCTTCCAGACGGACACCAAGGACGCCGGCCCGGCCGTCGGTGTGGAGTTGTTCCGCCAGATCGCAGCGGAAATCGAACTGCCGCTGTGCCCGATCGGCGGGATCACGGCTGAGAATGTTGGCCAACTAGTGGCCGCGGGCGCGGCACGGGTGGCCGTCTGTCAGGCGATCTGCGGGGCGAATGATCCAAAAATTGCAGCAGAATCGATCCGGGCGGGCCTTGAGTAGGCTAGCCCTTTTCTGTGAACGTAAGTCATTTCTAATCAGAGATATGGCAATTAACAGAGACAGCTAGAATTCCCGTTCATGTCTGTGCGGAACATGTAGTTGTTGACACAGAGCCGTCGATTCTATACAAGAGTAATAGAGTTGAGGTTGATTGACGGAGGCCAGTAAAGCTGAGGATGACAGCCTATGGCTGTTTGGTGGTGGCATTAGTCCACTGCGGAGGGCCGAGTCGATCGCCTCCAGCCGGATCGACTCGGTTTTTTTTCACCCACCTCGCCAGAATCCCCGCATTTTCGATATAGAGCGTTTCACTCGCCGCGGCCCAGAATTGAATTTCCAGGTGCTCACGCCTGGGATTTCGACGGGATATTTAAAAGGCCCTGCCGGGGCATTGCCCGACAGGGACCTTAGTAGTATCTATCCGTTTGCTGAAAGAGGTTCTTCTATTTATTCCTCTTCTCTTCTCTGTCTTTTTCCCGCTGCTGGCTTTTGTACTCGTCAACATCGAGTCCACACTTCGAACAAGTATTGTAGCCTTCATTTCCCCAGAATCGCGGGTCCAGATTTCCTTTTGGCATATAGGGGCCGCATCCCTTCGGGCACAATTCCATCTGTACGGCGTAGTCTTCCTTGTTGCATTCCGGGCACGTGTCGAGCATGGGGCCATCGCCCTCACTGAACTCCTGTGTCTTGGTCAGTTCGTCGCGAGGCTTTTCGTATGCGTTCTTGCATTCCTGGCACTCGAACCAAACAGTGTCGGTCAGGACCATTTCTTTGCCTCTAGCCTTGAAGAATGATTGCCAGATCGTCAGCGTCAGCGCCACGATAATGAGCAATCCCAGGCCAGCGCCGAACAAGTGGTCCATGTTGATTGCACCTCGACTGGAGAATCTGCGTCGCTTTGCTGCAATTGCCGGTTGTGTATTTAGCAACATATCGTTCGACTCCTATGATTCGGGCGGCCCAAGTCAGCCGCCTCGCCATGATCGACTAGGCGCTGCGTTAGCGCACATTCCTTTAACTCATCGTACCAAAAATCAATTTACCTATAGAACAATTACTGTGCTTGAGCGAGCCGGTCAAGTCCAAATCGTTACTGTTTTCGCCCGCGACAGGCATTTCATAGCATTTCACTACTGAGAGGCGACCTGTTCTGCGTTGGCGAGACAAGGCTGACAAGGAAGCAAGCCAAGGCATTTTCTTTAATAACAACGATATTACGAAGGTTTTCTGAAGCAGTCAGCCGTAGTCGCAGCCAGCAGAAATATTGCAGGCTCGGAGTGAACTGCTTTAGTCCCCATCCAGAGCCGCACGAAGCACGTCGCGAACCGTTTTGGCGAAGATAAATCGCATATTTTTTCGCGTCTTTTCAGGCACGTCGGCCAGGTCTTTGCGGTTGCGAGCCGGCAGGATCACCGTGCGAATGCCCGCCCTGCGAGCGGCGAGGATCTTCTCCTTTACCCCGCCGATCGGCAAGACCAAACCGCGAAGCGTTATTTCGCCGGTCATCGCCACGTCATGCTTGACTGGCTTGCCGATCAGCAAGCTGGTCAGCGCCGTGTAGATCGCCACGCCAGCCGAAGGCCCGTCTTTGGGGATCGCGCCGGCAGGGACATGGATATGAATATCCATGTTCGCCAGTTCCTCGCTGGAGAGTTTGAAAAGGTTTGCTTGCGACTTGATGAGGCTCAAGGCCGCCTCGGCCGATTCTCGCATTACGTTGCCGATCTGCCCGGTGAGCCTCAGCGTGCCTTTGCCGGAATAGCTGGTAGCTTCGATGAAAATAATTTCGCCGCCCACCGGCGTATACGCCAGCCCGGTAGCCACGCCTGGCGTGGAGGTCCGCAGGGCCAGTTCGCTCTCGTACCTGGCCGGTCCGAGCACTTTGGCGATCATTCGATCGTTGATGGTTCGCGGGCGGGCCTTGCCACTCGCCACCAGCGCCGCAACGGATCTGCAAACCGTTCCGATTTGCCTTTCCAGTTCGCGAACGCCGGCTTCGCGCGTGTGGCTGGCGATGACCTTTCGAAGCGCGTCGTTGGTCCATTTCGCCTGGGATGTGGACAGGCCGTTCTCTTTTCGCTGCCTGGGCACCAGATACTTCCGCGCGATGCGAAGTTTTTCGTCCTCGGTATAGCCGGGCAGCTCGATCACTTCCATCCGATCGCGAAGCGCCGGCGGCACGGGGGCCATGTAGTTCGCCGTGGCGATGAACATCACCTTGGTCAGGTCGAACGGGACGTTCAGGTAGTGGTCCTGGAAGGTGTGATTCTGGGCCGGGTCGAGAATCTCCAGCAGCGCCGAAGTCGGGTCTCCTCGGAAGTCGGCCCCCACCTTGTCCAGTTCGTCCAGCATGAACACTGGATTGTTCGTTCCCGTCTTGCGGATTTCCTGGATGATCCGTCCGGGCATGGCGCCGATGTATGTTCGTCGGTGGCCTCTCAGCTCGGCCTCGTCGCGCATGCCACCCAGGCTCATGCGGATGAACTTGCGGCCCACGGCGCGAGCGATTGACTGGCCTAGCGAGGTTTTGCCCACGCCGGGCGGGCCTACGAAACAAAGGATCGGCCCGCGGGAGTCCGGTGCAAGTTTGCGGACCGCGAGATATTCCAGGACTCGTTTTTTGACTTTTTCCAGGTCGTAGTGGTCCTCGTCGAGAACCTTCTTGGCCCGGTTGACGTCCAGATTGTCTTCGGTGGATTTACTCCACGGCAGTTCGGTCATCAAATCCAGATACGATCGGACCACGTTGTATTCGGGAGAGATAGTGGGCAGTCTTTCCAGCCGTTTCAACTCGCGATGCGCTTCGACCTGCACCTCCTTGGGCATGCCGGCCGCTGCGATTTTCTCGCGGAGTTCGGCGATCTCGACCGTCTTGTCGTCGCCCTGGCCGAGTTCGGTCTGAATGGCCTTGAGCTGCTCCTGGAGGAAATACTCTCGCTGCGATTTGTCGACGCTCGCCTGCACCTGGTCCTGGATCTTGTTGGACAGTTCGAGGACGTCGAGGTGATGTTGCAACTCCTCGGCGACCTTGCGGAGTCGCTCGTTGACGTTCAACTCTTCGAGCAGTTCCTGTCGAACGGTCTGGTCCATCTGGAGGTTGGAGGACAGGAAGTCGGCCAGTGGGCCCGGCTCGTCGAGATTATCCAGAACGACTGTCGCCTCGTCTGGGATGTTCGGCGTCAGTTCGATCACCTTCCGGGCCAGTTGATTGGCGTGATACATCAGCGCTTCGGCCTCGGTGGTGTCGCCCTCCTGATCGGGAGCAACCTCCACCCGGGCTCGCATGTACGGCCCGTCGGGGAACCATTCGAGCACGCGCACCCGCGCCACGCCGTGAACGATCACGCTCTGGCCGCCGCCTTCGGTCCGCAACAGTTTGAGCAGGACCGTCGCAGTTCCGTAGCCGTACAGGTCATCCGGCGAGGGGTTATCGACTTGGGGGTCTCGTTGCGTGACGGTGACGATGATTTTCTGATCCGGCAGCACGTCGTCGAGCAGTCGGCTGGATTTCTCTCGGCCGATGGCAAGGGGCATGACCGTGCCGGGAAATATCACCACGTTGCGAACGGGGAGAATCGCCACCTCGGTGGGAATGTCGACTCCAGCCGTCGATTCGCTCGGATTATCGCGGGCTTGCGCACCGGGACGAATCACGATTTCGACTTTATCATCATCTACGATTTTCGGTTTGTTAGCTGCGTCGTCGGCCATGAGCTCCTACTGTTTTTTGGGCAACCGGATCCAGAGCAGGCCTGACTTGTAGTAGGCCTCAATCCCTTCCGTGTCGACGTCGCCGGGCAATTCCAGCGACCTCGAAAACCGTCCGTGGTCAATTTCCATGTGATGTAGCCGCACGTTACCCGTCGCCTCGGAAACTCCCGGCGTCTGACGGTAGCCCGCCAGCACCAACACGTCTCCATCGGGGTGAAGCTCGATCTCCTCTGCGATGACACCCGCCAGGTCGACCACGACGCAATAATGCGTGTCGTCCTCGTACAGGTTGATCGCTGGAGACCATGCCTCATCCGGGCTGTACTTGTGGAACCCCTTGCCGATAACCTGGTCCACCCAACGGCCCATCTGCTTGGCCATCGATCCGAACCGGTCCTCTTGTGCAGCCTGCAATGCGACTCTCATGGCAATGCCCCTAAAGGACGCCTGCCGCCCGCCTCGTCGGCTCGTGCCGACCGCGAACGCTATGGAAATGGACCCGCACATTCGAAAATCAACGTGCACTAAGTTTATTGTACCAAATGTCCGCCTTGCAGGCCATTAAGGACTAGAATTTTCCCGGCCGAATAATCAACTACGGCGTCGCCTGACCCACATGCTGCCGACAAGCAAGATCGCGTAGCTGCCGGCTGCGCACGCCATTACAGCCCAGTCGGCCAGGGCTGGGGCTGCGACCGGGCGAATCGATACGTCGGGCACGGTGTTCGCAAGGGCCGCCGACGGGTCTGCGGGCCATTTCAGACTCTCCAGATCAGCCTCGTCCCAATCGCGCACAACCTGCACGTCGTTTCGGCAGAGCATATTCTCGTAGATTGCGACCGGCGGATCGCCGCGATTCTCGGCTGGCAGCAGCGCCCGCAATCGGTAAACCGGCTCGCCAGGTGCCAATCGCCCAGCCACCCCAGCCGGTTGCGGCCAGTCGCTTGGGCGAAGTGAAATGTTTCGCACCCATATCGGCCGCTCGCTCATGGTGAACATCCGAAATCTCGTTTCGTCGGCCGGCAAGTCCGGCGAGCGGAACGTCCACTCGTAATGCTTCCACGTCTCGCCTATCTGCTCGCTGTGCACCGTGAGCCCGAACGAATCGTCCTGTCGATACGAGCCATCCACGAAGAGCTGGAATATCTCGGCACGCAGGAAATTCGCAGCCCCGCCGTCAGGCCCGCGAGCATCGAGTGAAATTCGATACACCTTCCCGCTCTCGATCGATACCGGCTGGGATGCCATCGACCAACTCCAGAGAACCGGCGTGCGCAATTGCAACGCATCGCCCGCGCGGCCGACTCGTTGGAAGGTCCAGTCGTCGCCGAGCACGTCAGGCCCGTCGGGGCGCGGTGCATCGACACCCACGCGGACCGATTCGATCAGGCTGCGATACTTCGGTGCGGCTGCCAGGATGTATCGGACGCTGTAGGCGCTCAGCAAGTGGTTTTGTCGGATCAGCCGGGGCCAGTCGCGACACGTACCGAAGATGCGGAAGCCCAGCAGCCCCGCGTGGGCGGGCGACTGGAACGGCCCGTAGTTGCCGATGCTCGCCACGCCCAGCGAAGGCGCGGTCTTAGCCAGCAGCAACTCGGACGGGCGGTCGTGATAGCCTTCGGCCAGGCCCCAAACGCGGTACGAACCGGCCAGCCCGGCGTTTTTGGCCAGCCAGGCAGCAGCCGGCGACCGCTCGGGATCGGGCGCGTTCTGCCCGGCCGGCGGCGCGTCCACGAACCGCGTCACGAGGAATAAATCCGCCAGCAACAGTGCGACGAGGATCGCCGCGCGTCGCTTCGGCCTCGCCAGCCACCATCGCACGACCAGGCCGGTGAGAACCACCATGCCGATCGGCACCCACACGGCCGGGTTGTCCGGACGAACCGCAGCCAGCATGTCGCGTGCGCCGCCGGTGAAGAATTCGATTTTGTCCGGCCAGACGCCGAGCAGCAGTGCGCCCGCAGCCGCGATCGCGCCCAGCACAGCCAGCATCGTCAGCGGCAGGATGATGGCCGTCACCCGGCGGACCGTTTTGGCCAGCCCATCGGGCGATCTGGAGCGGATCATCGCATCGACGGCGAACGCAGCCAGCGTCGCCAGGGCCAGGTCCACCACGACGATCAGCCTGGAGGGGCAGCGTATCACGCCCAGCACGGGCAGCATGTGCACCAGCCGATATGTCGGCAGGTAGTAGCCCAGCATCCAGACGCCCGCGCCAAGGCCTAGCCAGGTCCACGTGCGGACCAGCGGCCGATACGGCAGGGCGATGGGGTCTTTGCGTCGCAGTCGCCACCAGCCGGCCGCCGCCAGTGCAAGCGTCGCCAGCCCCACGTAGCCCAGCGTCTCGCAGAGGTGCCACGGCCCCCACCACGACTGCGGGAAAAAGTTCGGCGTCCGCGAGCCCATCAGCATCGGGAAAAACGCCAGCACGCCCGATGCAGGGAAGAAGCTGTTCTCGCCCGCCATCGCATAGCCGATTCGCTGGCGCGTGGTCTGGCCCAAAAGCTCGGCCGTCTGCTGCACCTGCGGCCAGGCCATCGCCGCGGCGAGCAACATCGCAGCGCCGGCAAAGAGTAGCGTCTTGGCCAGCGGCCTGCCCCGCAGCAACAGGTACGCCGCCACGACAATCGACATTTGAATGAGCGTTGGCCAGTGCCCGGCCGTGATCGCAAGGAAGCCGATCGGCGCCAGCCAGCACATCGCCTGCCAGCGTCGCCCCGCCCGCATATTTTCGATACACCACAGGCACCACGGAAGCCAGCAGGCCGTGTGGATCATTGACAGGTGCACGCGATGGCCCACCATGAACCCGCAGAACATGAACGCCGTGGCGCCGAACGTGGCGGCCGGTCGCGACAAGCCCAGCCTGCGGAGGTAAACAAACGCTCCACCTCCCGCCAGCGAAAACGCCAGGAAGATCGACAGGCTGAAGGCCAACTTGG
>SDBT01013996.1_pt1 | contig 12826 bp, 11 predicted proteins | sample 2277101 | NCBI WGS metagenome assembly SDBT01 (sample SAMN10404973, study PRJNA504765) | marine sediment metagenome | isolation source: marine sediment core GS10_PC15, 103 cmbsf | place: Arctic Ocean: Southern Knipovich Ridge | collected 2010 | reverse complement strand
GAGCGGGTTCAGTTTGTGCTTTTGCAGGCGTGAGCATCTTGATTGAGTAAAAGATTGATCCAAGAATTGCAAACAGGATGATGATTTTGATTGCGACCTTGCCGGCTCGTAAGATTATCTTCGCCATAATCCACACTCCTTATCATTAACGTTCAAATCCATAGCCATTACCCCCCCCCAACTCACAAAAATATACTCCGATATGTTTACGGGTAAACCTACCAATTGTCAAGGGAAATCTTGAAATTTTTTTGTCAAGGCCTCGTATTTTTAGGAAGTGCTTCTTGTAACCACTTGTGAAATATCAACTTAGCCTTACCTCGAAGATGTAAGATTTTTTCTATACCTCACAAAAAGGCGATCGTATCTACCCCCTCAAATGGAAATTAGAGATTTTTTCTGCGATTATCTCTCCTGATTTAAAAAAATAAATCCCAGGTTTTCAATCCAAATGGCAAATTATCAAGCACGCGCTACAGATGCTTAACGATCGTCGTGTGTGCGGCGTCGAACATTCGGATGCCGCCATCGTCTAACTGCAAAATTAAGCCTCTAACAGGGTCAACGCCGACGCAGTTACCACTGAACTGCTGCTGGTTGTATTCTACGGCTACATGATGGCCCAATTGGCTGCTCAGTCGGCTCCAGGTGTCTGTAATCCGCTCGTTGTCAGTTTGAGCAATAGTCAGCCATTCGTCAAGCGATGCGAGCAACCGTGCGGCCAGTAAGTTTCTGTCCATGGTCATATTGCTCTGGATATCGATACTCGTGGCAGGCATCCGAAACTTTTGACCCCGGAAAAAATCTTGCTGCTGATGGCAGTTTATCCCGACTCCGATTACATAATCGCTCCTGCCGTCGGTGGTTCTGGACTCAAGCAGGATTCCGGCGACCTTTTTACCTTTTATTATTATATCATTCGGCCATTTGAGCCTGGCATCCAGCCGACAGCACGCGTTAATCGCCATGGCCGTTGCCACCGCGGCGGTGAGCGTCAGCAGTTCCGCGGAGCAGGCCCAATCGAGCAGGAGAATCGAGCACAGGATACTGTCACCGGCGCCACTTAGCCACTCATTGGCCCCTCGTCCTCTGCCTGCGGCCTGGTGTTCGGCGAAGATGCAAAGGCCGTCATTTTTCCGGTTGGCGGCGTATTCCCAGGCGATGTCATTTGTGCTGGCGGTGGATTTGAAGATGAGGATTTCATCGCCAATCCCGGCGGTGTGAAGATCTGCCTTTATGGCATCGACATCAAGCTGATCAAATCGCGTCATATTAAATAGGAAACAGAAGATTACCTTACAAGTCCAGGCCGATATCGACCGCTGCCGCAGAGTGTGTGATTGCACCTACTGCAATCCTGTCAACACCGCACTGTGCGATTGCCAAAACATTATTTAAGGTTATGTTGCCGCTGGCCTCCAATAAGGGCCTTCGGCCGCACATCTCGTTTCGCATCTCGACGGCGTGCTTCAATTGCCACTGACCCATATTGTCTAACAGTATCACATCGACGCCCGGAATCTTCAAAACGTGGTTGAGCTGGTGGTCAACGTGGTCAACTTCAACGCCTACGAACTTAACGCCCCTTGTGGTTTTGGCTTTGGCTATCATTTTCTTTAGCTTCGGGTAGAAATGCGAGCCGAGCTGGCTGATATGATTATCCTTAATCAGGACGGCGTCTCCGAGCCCTAAGCGATGGTTGTAGCCGCCTCCGCAGCGGACGGCGTACTTTTCCAGCAGCCGCCAGCCGGGCATGGTCTTGCGGGTGTCGTAAATCCTGGCCCGGGTGCCTCTGACGGCGTTTACGAACTTCCAGGTCGTGGTGCTTATTCCGCAAAGTCTCTGTAGAAAATTCAGCACGACCCTTTCTGCGCTGAGCATGGAGCGCAGCGGGCCGGCAATCGTTGCCAGCTTGTTGGCGACGTTGGCCCGCTTTCCATCGCGAATGAAGACGCGGAGCTTGAGCCTGTTATCATATTTCCTTAAGACTTCCCTGATAACTTCCATACCGCAGACAACGATTTCCTCGCGAGTAATTATCCTTGCCGTAGCTGTAATATCATCGGCGACGGTTATTCGGCTGGTAGGGTCGCCGGCACCGAAATCCTCCTTGACCGCCATATTTATCAAGGGCTGTATTTTTACCAGGTCCAGTTTCTTCATTTTGCCTTATTGCCTTTGGATTGTTTTATCTGAGATTTCCCGAATAAACGTTCAAAAATCATAATCCAACCTTTTTTACCCAAATCACCTCGATTTGTCAAGACGACACTGTTTCTCATTCCTCCTGAACAAGCACGTCGGTGGACCCACCGAAGTGCTTTCCAGAGCATCGCACCCACCCTGTTATGGTGGGCTACCATGCTGTAAAGCAACCGAATGAACCTTGCATGCGCGACCCGCGATAAATATTCATATTGGCCATGTGCTTCCACGAAACTGAGCCGTCAAGCAGGCCGATATGGCCGCCTTCTGCACCCACTTGTTCCGATGGGGTGCCGCCCAGCCCCGGGCTACCGTAATTAAGAATCGGCCCCCTCTTTCCGTGCGGCGCAAACGTCACGTTTTCACCTCTCGTCCATGCGTTAAGTTCCGTAACAATCGGCAAATTCCCTTGCGCCGTAACCAACTGGGGGGATATCCATTCGGTGTATGCCTCACCGACCAGAGGCCACGGGGTTCCTCCGTGGCCACCTAAATAATTGTACCCCATCAGATATCCGTAATCGGCGTAATTTTTATAGTACCAGTTGTCCGTACTTGTAAAAGGCTCCTGAAGCCACGGACACCGCAAGGCCCGTTCGTCGCCGATACTATCTACCAGCGCATCACGTGTCGCAAGCGCCAGGATCGGTGTGTGTTCGTCATCACCATTATCGGAAAGCCCGCTGGGAAGATAATCTTCGTTCTGGTTGGCATAAACGGAGATGCCGAGGATCAACTGACGAACGTTGCTCTTGCAGACGATCCGGCGACCACGCTCTTTCACTACGGCCAGTGAAGGCAGCAGGATAGCTATGAGTATTGCGATAATGACGATCACGACCAGCAATTCGATGAGCGTAAAACCATCCGGATATAGCCCACGATCAACGTCCCTGTCAATAATGGCCTGGCACCATTTTCGTGCTCTAACACCCTTACGAAAAGTCCAGCACACTGCATCCCCCTTTAATCAATATAAAATATACAGCGATTTTTGCTAAGAATTTAGTCTTTCAGCGGTAAAATGTCAACATAGAAAAAGTATATTTCGTGATGCGTTCCTCCTTCGCACAAGGCTACGGAGGATTAGAAGCGTGATGCATGGAGTGGTTAGGAGTTATTTGGTAAATCCGGGTTTATTGTCAGTTGCGGCATTTCCTTTAGTTCCTTCAACTGGTCGCGGAGGATGGCCGCCCGCTCGAAGTCGAGTTTCTCGGCGGCGGTAAGCATCTCGGCCTCAAGTTGCGCCGCAAGCTCGACCCGGTCGTATTCGCTCTCACCCAGGTTCACTGCGGCCTGGGCGGTCTTTCTCGCCTTGAACTCGGCCGTCAGGCCGCGGTAGATTTCCTTCTTTATCGTCTCAGGTGTAATATTATTTTCCTTGTTGTACTTAGTTTGAATTTTACGGCGCCGATTCGTTTCGTCAATAGCTTTTTTCATCGAGCCGGTTACGCGGTCAGCATAAAGCAGAACCGTGGCGTTGATGTTTCGGGCGGTTCTGCCGATTGTCTGTATCAACGAGGTCTCGCTCCGCAAAAAACCCTCCTTGTCTGCGTCGAGAATAGCGACTAATGAAACTTCCGGCAGGTCCAGCCCTTCACGCAAAAGATTGATGCCCACGAGGACATCGAACTCGCCGCTACGCAGGGCCCGCAGGATTTGGACACGTTCGAGCGTCTGAATCTCGCTGTGCAGGTAGCGGCATCGCACCCCCTTTTTAGTCAGGAAGCTCGACAGGTCCTCGGACAGTCTTTTGGTCAGCGTGGTAACGAGCACACGCTCGCCCGCTTCGACGCGTTTATCAATCTCGCCCGTCAAGTGTTGTATCTGCTCGGTGGCGGGATGCACGAAAATCTGCGGGTCAACCAGGCCGGTTGGCCGGATAACCTGCTCAACGACCTGGCCGCCGCAGACCTCCAATTCGAAGGGTCCCGGCGTTGCCGAGACGAATATCACGTGCTTCCAGGTCTGCTCGAACTCTTCAAAACGCATGGGACGGTTGTCAAGGGCGCTCGGCAGGCGGAAACCGTGCTCGACTAAGACTGTCTTTCTGCTCCTGTCACCTGCATGCATCGCGTGAAACTGCGGGATTGTTGCGTGCGACTCATCGATGAAAAAGAGAAAATCTTCGGGGAAGTAGTCAATGAGCGTGTAAGGACGGGCACCGGGCTCGAGACCCGACAAATGGCGGGAGTAGTTTTCTATCCCGCTGCAGTAGCCGACCTCCTGCATCATTTCGATGTCGTACATGGTCCTTGCTTCAAGCCGCTGTGCTTCTAAGAGCTTGCCCTCTTGTCGCAGGACGCCGAGCCTGTGGTCGAGTTCGGCCTTGATACCTTCGACGGCCGAGCCGATTCTGTCGGCGGGCATGACATAATGCTGCGCGGGGAATATAAAAACCTGCTGCTCGGCGGCGAGCACCTCCGATGTTAAGGGATTAATATAGCTTATCTTTTCTATTTCGTCGCCGAAGAACTCAAACCGCACGGCGAACGACTCATAGGAGGGCCACAGCTCGACCACGTCGCCGCGCACCCTGAATGTGCCCCGCTTAAAGTCAATATCATTTCTCGAATACTGGATGTCGGCCAGCCTGCCGAGAAACTCATTTCTGCCGATGGTGTCGGCGATGCGGACCGCCACCACGCTTGCCTTGTAATCCTCGGGTGAGCCGAGCCCAAAAATGCACGAAACCGATGCTACGATGATCACATCGTCCCTCGACATGAGGCTTGTTGTCGTTGAAAGGCGGAGCCTGTCGAGGTCGTCATTCCTCGATGCGTCCTTTTCGATGTAGATATCCCTCTGCGGAATATAGGCCTCCGGCTGATAATAATCGTAATAGCTGACGAAGTATTCGACGGCATTTTGCGGGAAAAGCTCTTTAAATTCCTCGTAGAGTTGGGCCGCCAATGTCTTGTTATGCGAAACGACCAGTGCGGGTCTGCCGTATCGGGCGATGACATTGGCCATCGTGAAGGTCTTGCCGCTGCCGGTAACGCCTAACAGCGTCTGAAAGCGGTTGCCCTGCTCGAGGCCTGCGATGAGACGTTCGATTGCCTCCGGCTGGTCGCCTCGGGGCTCAAACTCACTTTGAAGGTTAAATTGTGCCATACGAATGCGAGAAAATGGATGGGCGATTGCGTCAGCGGCCGCCTCAAGGCCCCCAATATGGGCCCATCCTGACCGTAACGATTGAATATTAACGCCCAACGGCTTAATATTATCCCCTAATTGAGCGCAAACAAATACCGGACAAGTTCTTCACACATCCCTGTCCGGATATAACTTTTCCGACGAAAACTTTAGCGTACAAATCTCGGTGCACTTGCCGCACGGGCGGCCTTGCGTCTGCGACGGCGATTCCTCTCGGAGGGCTTTTCATAATAGCTGTTACGCTTTATGTCCCTTATAAGCCCTTCTTTTTCGCACATCTTCTTGAAGCGCTTCACCATCTGCTGGATCGATTCACCCGTACGTGACCTTACTTTAATCATAAAACCTCAAATCTTTATTGCAATTACCAAAAAACCAACCGAATGTTAGCCGACTGGGCGGCGAGAATCAAGCACTTTACATGAGAATCGGATTTTTTCAACCCAAAAAAAGGCCGGGGGGCAATTTTTTAGTAGAAAAGCCGACAATCTCAATGTGTTTTCGGCTCAAATCGGTGTTTTCTTTGCGAAAAAACGAACATTTTTCCACTTTATAAGATTTCTTAAGTTCCGCATTTGGCAGAGCTTGGCTTAACAGGTAAGTATTTGTGTAGCCTTATCAGGAGGTTGCTTCGTGTTTTGGGCTATTACACTACCATCGGAGCGGAAGGTCCGCGGGGCGGTGGGTTTGCTTTTGACTTTTTTATGCAGCCAGGCAATAATAAGGGGCAGGTTAAATCAAGAGGCCCCAAACTGATGGCAAAGAACATGCAGGCCCAGTCAAAAGCGGACAAAATAAAGGCGGCGGCCGAGTTTGTCAAAACGTACTATGATCAGCCGATCAAAATCAGCGATATCGCATACGAAGTCAATTTAAGTGCGGGGCGCCTCTGCCATCTTTTCAGGGAGCAGATGGGAGTTACCCTGATTGGGTACCTGACCAATATACGGATTGAGCGGGCGAGAAAACTGCTTTTGACCACTGACAAGAAGTGCTGCAATCTTTACTACGAGGTCGGCTTTAACAGCCAGGCCTATTTTGTCCGCCGGTTCAAAGAGGTTGTGGGTATGAGCCCGGCGCAATTTCGAGCCGCTAACAGCAGCCCAAAGGGTTAAGGACGTAACGGACGAGTTCCTGACAACTATTGAACGGGCTTTCGGTTGGCTGCGCAGAATTGGCTTATCAGTTTCATCGCTTTGCCGGTCCGCTCGTCGGAGCCATCCATATTTGCAAAGGCTGAGACAAGTTCATAAAGCTGCGGGTCGGGGGGCGTCCGGCCGAAGTGATGGGCCACATTCACTATACCGGCGTCGAGGCCGTATTCAATTGCCTTGGCGACGTATGCCCGGCAGATGCCAATCCTGCGGGCGGGCAGGTCGCGACAGCAGTTGCTGATGCCTAACGAACAATGGGCGTTTTTCATTTCCGGGTCGCTCTTTATCCTTTTGATTGTCTCAAACGCCCTGTATGTATATCCGGGCACGCCGGGTGTCATCGGCATATCGATGGCCAGGGGGAAAACGGTGCTGTCGAAGAAAATCTCTTCAGCGCTGAAGCCGTACTCGTTCACGGCCTTGGCGAAAAGCTCTTTGGCGAGGCTGAATAATTCATCCACGGAGTGCGAGCCGCCCGGCCCGGAGGGCTTGTGCTCTGTTACGAGCAGGCCGACGAAGCAAAAGTCATATTTCTTCTTCAGGGGCATCATCTTGTCAGCGGTGTGAACTTTAATCGAGTTTATCAGCGGCCCCCGGACATCTTTGGAGGTGTTGAACCATTCCTTCAGCCCGGCAACGAGGACGTTATCATCACTACTGTCGATGCAAACGGGGGCTCCATTAGACCACTTCCGCACGAGCTTGACGTATTCGACCATCAAATCGGCGGAAAGGGCGGGGTCATCTTCACCGAAGGCATCCACGTTGACGGCGATATAGTCGGCACCTTCAGCGGCCTGGCTTTCGATGAGGTCCTTGATATAGTCAAGCGGCTCGCTCGGTTGAGTGTAGGCACCGGCGCCAAGGGTGCAGAGCTGCTTCATAACCTTGCCGGTCCTGGGAATAGAGGCGTGAATAGACTCACCTATCGAAATAAGAACATTGGCCATCGGGCGCTCCTTTTTCAAATTCAATTACGTGCTGACACCATGAGCAACGACCTATTTTAATCGGGCGATGATAATTTTCTACACAATACCAAATTTTTTTTTGGCTGACTCGGTTGACAGGGGGTGGGAACCGGTCCGCCGACAGTCTTTCACAGTTCGTTTATGGGTGTTGTTCCAGCGAGACACAGGGCCCGGAACTGCAGGGACGAAGCCGGTTCAAATGGGCAATAGCGGCCACTAAAGCTATGTGTGGCAGATAGGTGTGAACACGCGCTCAATGTGGATAACTTGTTGATAACCTTACACTTAGACTGTTCAGCCTCTTTCTTCCCAAGCAAAATATGTGCCATTATGGCTCGTCCGGTTTTGAGGAGGTTGTCCAGTTGGTGATGGTTTTTCAGAACGGTTTTCAAGGTATTTAAGAGCACATACCTACAAAATCAAGCGGTCGGCCCAGCGACCTTGCGTGAGCCGGTCGACCTGTCAAGCCAGCTTACGAAGCGAATGAGGCTACTGGGAAAAGGCCGAGGGTGCTTCGTGGATAACTTGTAGAATAGCCGAATCCACAGGCGTAAAACCCCCCGGCACAGCCGATAATATTTGCGTTACAGGGCCCTGAGGCCGCCATACAAGAATTGCTGTCAGGTAATGAGATACCGCTCACATTTCCTGCAAGTTCGCTTCGATGAAGTCTTTTTCGATTTTGTGGCCGTGGCTGGCATGTCTTTATGTCGCCACGGACATGATTTTATCTTTGAGCTTGTGGCACATTGCTTTTGGGTCGGCCGCTTGTGCGACGGCTGAGCAGACGGCAACGGCTTGCACCCCGGCCTTTAGTACCTCATCAATATTTTCAAGCGTTATGCCTCCGATTGCTACATGTCCAAGGGCTGTATCGTCCAGCAACGGCATCGCTTCGGCAACATATTCAAGCCCTGCCGGGGCCAGGTGCGGTTTTGTGTTGGTGGCGAACACCGGGCCAAGGCTCACGTAATCGGCCCTTTGAGCTATAGCGGCTTTGAGCTGGTCGATAGAATGTGTACTGAGGCCGAAAATCATGGGCGCAAGCTGCATTTTTCGGGCTTGCTCTGTGGGCAAATCGTCCCAGCCAAGATGTACTCCATCCGCTCCTGCGGCTGCGGCGATATCGACCCTGTCATTTATGATGCTTATCACGTCCGCATCTTTGCAAATCTTTACTATTTCGCCGGCGAGTTCAAATGTGCGCCCATCGCTTATGCCTTTGGCTCGAAGCTGGATACAATCTGCGCCGCCTTGGGCGCAGGCCTTGGCCAGGTCAAGGATTTGCGAATCAGAGCGATCATCAGTTGCCGTTATGAGCACATAAAGCCTGACCGAGGCAAACTTTTCTGCGGCGCTGCTTTGGATGAGGGTGTCCTTTTCAAGGCTGTACGCATCAAAACGCAATTGCTCAAAAACTTGCGCGACGGTCGGTTCGAGGGTTTGCGTTGTCTCGGCGAGAACGCGCAGGGCCTCAGTGAGACGTTTGGCTGCTGCCGTGAAGCAATCGGACAGGTTCAGTCGGCTGAGTTGGCCCTCGACCGCCATGTTGCGACCCACGTCGGTGTGGATGTCTCGGCCGGTAATGAGCATGTTTGGGTCAAGTCTTGAGATGGCATCGCAGATTTGGTGGCGTAGCTTTTTGGCCCTGCCGGTCAGTTCGCTTGAGTTCAGGGCAAATCTGCAGTACTCCTCCATCAACCGGGCTGCCTCTCGGGCGCGGTTGAAATTGGCGTCGATTATCCTGAAAATAGCTCGTTCCATGGTGGATTATTATAGAGCCAGCCGTAAAATTTGACATGAAATTTCCACCTGACCAGATATCTGCAGGAACCGGGGGCTTCATTACGCTCGATGTTAACCACCAGATGTGACTGGGGGACTCGGGTTTCGCAGCTTCTTTGATTCTTGTTTAGTCGCTGACGCTCCTAAGTTCTGTCAACCTACGCAGGCACTTCTATTGGTTTGGTAATCTCCCAATTTAACACCTGCGATAAATCTTCGGAGTTGGCCCGATAAGATATGTGAAAATAGGTAAGATGGGCGGTTGGAAAAAACTTTTTGTGAAAAGCTGCCGAATTTGCCCATTTAAGCTAATTTCCCCAGCTTAACATTGCCGATAATGTCCTCATGGTCATAAGATACACTAAATTAACGGAGAATGGTAATATGGAGACAGTGGCGGTTGAACAACGTAAGGAAGCCCGTTCGCAATTGGCTTGGCCGGTAAGCGTGTGGGTGCCGGAGGCCAACAGGTTTTTCAATGGCAGAAGCGTGAATGTCAGTAAGGGCGGTGCGTTTCTTTCGATGCCGATGATAGTACCCATCAGGCCCGGACATGAGGTAGAGGTTAACTTTCCGCGCACGACGGCCCTGGCGAAAGAGAAAGGCCAGTACGCACGGATAAAGTCCGGCAAAGTGCTGCGCGTTGAACGCCAGAACGTACTCAAAGGCAGCGCGATTGGGATGGCGGTGCAGTTTGCAGAGTAGGAGCGTGTAAAGAAGAACCGGAAAAGACCCTGCGCCCTTGTGGAGTGGGCTTATCACATATAGGCTGGTAACCTTAAAAGGTTATCAGCCATTTTTTTGATGAGTCGCAGTCGGCGTCAAGTTTCCGACCGGTTAGCAGGCGGGGGTTATCAGGCGAGCCCGCAGTGCGTTGTTTGTGGCATGGAAACAGCAAGTGTAAAACGAAAAGCTAAAATCGCGATGCAAAATCATGCTTGCAGTAAGGACATATTTTTGATACAAAGCAGTAACGGCTACACTATAAATTTGTGGACCCAGGAAACAACCGGGAAAGATTCTAAAGTGTTACGCCCAGGCGTAAAAACATCAGGGCCGGGCAAAAAACTTCACAGCACCATACTCTTATGTGCAGACGAAGGGCTCTAATATGAGATTAAGCAAGATGCGATGGGTGGACCATTGGGTTGGCATGCCTGCGTGCTTTACGCTGGGAATATTTGCCACGCTCGCGCGAAAGGTTTTTGGCCGGCGAAAGCGGGCAATTACAGGCAATCGCCCTTTAGCAGTTTTCAAGTTCTTCGGGTTAGGCAGCATAATGGAGGCGACACCGTTGTTGCGGGCGATACGCCAGCGGTATCCACAGGCACGTTTGATCTTTGTTACATTTCAATCGAACGAGCTTATATTGAATCGGTTAAATGTTTGTGACGAGTTGCGGGTTATTCGTACCGATTCAGCGTTTCACTTTGTATCTGACGTGGTACGGACGATAATATGGTTGAAGTGTCAGCGTACCGAAGCGGTGATAGATTTGGAGTTCTTCAGCAAGTTCTCAACGCTGCTGAGCTTTCTGAGCAGGGCGGCTATCCGGGTCGGATTTCATCTTAATGATTTTTGGCGGTACAGCCTTGTGACGCACCCGATATATTTTAATTATTTTCGCCACATTTCGGATGTATATGAGGAGGCCGGGCGACGGCTGGACGTAACGATAAGCGACCGCAGCCTCAGCCGGATCGAGCCGACCGAGGCCGAGGCCGAATCCGTGCGACAATTTTTGGGCGAACACGGCTGGTCGGAAGGTAAGGTTCTTTTGGGTGTGAACGTGAACTCGGGGGAATTGAGCCTGGAGCGGCGGTGGCCGAAGGGAAAATGGGGCGCTTTGATGTCGGCCTTGCTGGAGCGACATGGCGAGATGTATATAGTTGCTACCGGTTCGCCGGATGAACAGGCGTACGTTGAGTCGGTGAGCGCTGGGGTTGACCAGAAATACCGTGAGAGGATAATAGTTGCGGCAGGGCCCTTGTCACTGATGGAGTTTGTGGCGAGTCTGTCGCTGTTTGCGGGATTTGTCACCGGTGATTCCGGACCTCTTCACATGGCGGCGGCCCATGGTGTGCCGATAGTTTCGGTGTGGGGGCCGAGTCGGCCGGGCTTTTACTGTCCACGCGCCGATAACATCCGGTGCATTTTTGAAGATTACCATTGCAGTCCGTGTGTGTGCATGTTTACCACATTCGAGGGTATGTGGTGTAAGCACGAGGCGTTGTGCATGGAGGCCATTGAACCACAAATTGTTCTGGATGCAATTGAAGCGATGCTGGCGGAGGGGGATAATAAACACCAAGCTGTTCAGAACTGAAGCGAGCTATGGAAAACGATAGGCCAATCTCTGACCTGTGTCCGATTTGCAGCAGCTCGGCGGCCAAAAGCCGTCAAGTTGTGCGGGCAGGACCGGTGGCGACATGCGGGCAGTGTGGTTCGTGGTATCGCGTGCCTCGACCAACGCCTCAGGACCTGGCTCAGATATATGATAAAGATTATTACGACTCATGGGGGCTGGATGAAGACGAAAATACGGCCTGGGTATCAAAGAGGGCGACTTTCGGGCCCCTGTTGCGTCGTGTTAAAGAATGGTTGGCTACCGGGGACACTCAGAACGTACACAAAATACGCCTGTTGGATGTAGGTGCCGCCACGGGGATGCTCCTGAGAACGGCCCGGGAACTTGGCTGGGAAGTTTATGCAACAGAGGTGAACCATTATTCGGCGGATATTCTGCGCCAGCGATATGGAGCGGATCGGGTTTTTGAAGGTGAGTTGACTGAGTGTAGTTTTGGGCAGGATTTTTTCGACGTAATCACGATGACGGATGTAATTGAGCATGTCCTGGACGTGCCGGCGACATTACAGAAGGCGGCCGGTTTGCTGCGGACCGGCGGGGTGTTGTGTATAACGACACCGCGCATCGATACGCTGTCCAGGGTATTGATGGGCTCGCACTGGCTGCATTTTAAGCAGGAACATATACAGTATTTCTCGCGCCGTGCTATCGAACATTCGTTGAGTGAAGCGGGATTTTGTGATATGACAATTTCGGGACACCGCAAGTACCTGACACACGACTACATTTGGAGGCAGTTGCAGACGTATCGGCATTGGCTTTTGACGCCGATTATCTCATTTGCGGGACACCTTCTGCCGCGTTGTTTACGGTGCAGACCTGTTGGATATCGCTTCGGCGAGATGCTGGTAATGGCTCGACTAATACGCGAAGCGCAAAGTTAATCGATGTAATAGATATTACGAAGGAAGATTAATGCAGGATTTTGCCAATCAAAACGATTCGTTTCCAGCCCAAAAGCGCAAGCTCTGGTATCGTTGCAATGCAGGTATGGCGGTGGTTGCAGGTGTTATGTTTATTGCGATATGCGTGATGAGCACGACAGATATATTATGGCCGGCGGATAGCGCAAGCAATGTAAACGTCCTTATGTCCGGTGAGAACTTTGCCGAATATGGATTCATGCGATTACATTTTCTGCCGGTTCAGCACGTTGGCCCGCTGAGTGACAGTCCGTGGTATTATCT